>Ga0065711_1008408_pt1 | contig 29772 bp, 24 predicted proteins | sample Hoacrofraction12_FD_59098 | JGI IMG/M metagenome (GOLD analysis project Ga0065711, IMG submission 59098) | Hoatzin crop microbial communities from Cojedes, Venezuela - Epithelial fraction 12 v2 (version 2) | ecosystem: Host-associated > Birds > Digestive system > Esophagus > Crop | place... | reverse complement strand
TCCATCATCTATGAAAGGTCCTGGAGGACAGGAGAGGTGCCCGAGGACTGGAGAAAAGCCAGTGTCACTCCAATCTTCAAAAAGGGCAAGAAGGAGGACCCAGGGAACTACAGGCCGGTCAGCCTTACCTCCATCCCAGGAAAGATGATGGAGCAACTCATTCTAGATGTCATCACCAAGCAAGTGGAGGAAAAGGAGGTTCTCAGGAGTAGTCAACATGGATTCACCAAGGGGAAATCATGCTTGACCCATCTGATAGCTTTCTACGATGGCATAGCTGGCTGGGTAGAGGAGGGCAGAGCAGTGGATGTTGTCTACCTAGACTTCAGCAAGGCTTTCGACACTAGCTCCCATAACATTCTTATAGGCAAGCTCAGGAAGTGTGGGCTGGATGAGCGGACAGTGAGGTGGATTGTACCTGGCCCAGTCTTATTCAACTTCTTCATCAATGACCTGCATGAAGAGTAAGAGTGTACCCTCAGCAAGTTTGCTGATGACACCAAACTGGGAGGAGTGGTGAATACACCAGAAGGCTGTGCTGCCATTCAGTGAGACCTGGACAGGCTTGAGAGTTGGTCACAGAGGAACCTGATGAAATTCAACAAGGGCAAGTGCAGGGTCCTGCACTTGGGCAAGAACAATCCCATGCACCAGTGCAGGCTCGAGGCAGACCTGCTGGAGAGCAGCTCTGTGAAGAAGGATCTCGGTGTACTGGTGGATGACAAGTTAACCATGAGCCAGCAGTGTGCCCCAGTTGCCAAGAAGGCCAATGGGATCCTGGGGTGCATTAAGAAGAGTGTGGCCAGCAGGACGAGGGAAGTTCTCCTTCCCCTCTACTCTGCCCTGGTGAGGCCTCATCTGGAGTCCTGTGTCCAGTTCTGGGCTCCCCAGTTCAGGAAAGATGAGGAGCTACTGGAGAAGAGAAGGATGAGAGGGGACCTTAGAAATGTCTATAAATATCTGAAGGGTGGGTGTCAAGAGAATGGGACCAGACTCTTTTCAGTGGTGCCCAGTGACAGGACAAGGGGCAATGGGCACAAACTGAGGCACAGGAAGTTCCGTCTGAACATGAGGAAGAACTTCTTCCCTCTGAGGATGACGGAGCACTGGAACAGGCAGCCCAGGGAGGTTGTGGTTGAATATCTCCTTCTCTGGAGATATTCAAGACCCACCTGGACAAGGTCCTGTTCAGCCTGCTGTAGGTGACCCTTCTTCGGCAGGGAGGGTGGAACTAGATGATCCCCAGAGGTCCCTTCTAACCCCTGCCATTCTGTGATTCTGAGATTCTGTGATTCTGTGAAGTCAGTCATCAACTGGATGCTATGAGATCTGACTATCATGAACCATGAAAAAAGGTGACTGTGACTGGAAGATATACCACGGCATGGATTTTTCTTAGAATTGGTCAAGAAAGAATGCTTTTGCTTGAGGTCACTGTGGCAGAGCTGATATTCATCTGGGACAGAAGGAGAAGTCTGGGCTACGGGAATGTTCAAGAGAGCTTTTAGGAGTAAGCTAGAAGATTTTGGCTTGGTTAGTCACCAAAGGGTGATCTGAGAGAAGTTATGGCTGATATCTACAAATGCGCCAGGGACAAATACGAGGAAGTGAAAAGAATGATTTGGACTGAAGGAGGTCACCAGAGGTCCCTTCAAGCCTCCGCTGTCTTTGGATCCTATGATTAAAAAAAAAAAAAGAATCTGGAGAATTCAGAGCAGGCTTTTAGTTGTCAGATTAATGAAGATCTTGAGTACTGGGCCTTCACAGGTATCCCACCTATCCTAGGTTAAAACTTGTTTCCAAAATGCCTGCCCACCTCAACATGCGATTCTGCTAATCAGTTTGCATTTCCTCCAGATGCAATCACATCGTATTAATTTTAAATTGCACGGATAGTCATTACCGTTGTAATTGTCTGCTTAGTAAATACACTGATCCCCAAGGGCTTATTGAAGCTTATCTATTCCTAGGTGACCTGTGTGGGTATTGATTATTTGCTTGTTAGTCTTCATTAAGAATGGTTTTTAATAAACAATTGGAAGATAATCAACAAGCAAGCAGAAGCTTTTTTGGGGAGACATTGCACACCTTCTTCAGATGGGCCATCTGAATAAACAATGATGTTCATTAGCAGTTCTTCAAGGGAGAAAAACTGAATCTTGGATTTGATTTCTGGATGTTTTTATGACTTAAGCTTATTTCTGCTTTATGGTGTCCTCCATCAATGTCCTCTCATCAGGAAAACATCCTCAGAAATGGTAGCTGAATCACATGGTTTGCAGCCTCTTAGAAAATTCAACTCACTTTCAGTGGGATCACTGGCATTGCCAGGCTGGATGTGACCAAAAGTCACTCATGCCTTGTGTCTAACAAGTTCTGCTCCAGGATTAAGGGAATGTCAGTGCTAATAAGGCCCTTTTGTTCCAGGGATGTTGTTGTAAGCATAGCAGATGTAGAAAAAACTCTGGGAGAAGGAGTGAGCTCCTCTTGTGTCCCTTGCTTTGATCACCAGATGGTAGGACTGGACTAGCACCCACTGAGCCTGCAGGACACAGAGGTAATGATGGTTCTGGATGTGACCTGGGAGAGGTGAACTCAGCTCCTCACTCTGCCTTTACTCCCCAGAGCATCTCTCTCTCCTTTTCCGCCCAGGATTCTGGTGTTATGGGCTTGGTTTAGAAACATCAGGCATCTTGTGTCTTCTGAGTTGCCTCAAGGTGTCTGGGACGTCCTTCTGAGGCTGGCAGATGTTTTATAGAACCATAGAACCTACATGGTTTTATGAATTATAGGACCTATAGCGAACCCTCTTGACCCTCTCTGGATCAGAAGCTGGAGGGCAAGCTGGGGGATGGAAATGGATGGACAACAGAGAGCCCCATCATTCCTACCTCTTCTCCTCTTGCCCTTCGCAGTCCTTCTTATGAGCAGCAAAAGCTCTCCTATAGGCTAGCCTGACCTAAATGCAACCCATCTCACTGTGTGTATCTGGGGTATGCTTAGCTTGTGAAATCACGAGGTGTGCAGGGTCTGTCCACAAGTCTTTTGGACATGCACGGGTTGTGCAAAACAGGTTGCAGAGCTGGAAAGGAGTGTGTACACAGGGGTAAGGGCTGGCAGGGTGCACGGGGACAGGCATAGAGGTGTCTGGGCGTCTGCCTGTGCACCACCATTGTGAACGAGGCAGGGAAAGGACGCAATACTCTGCTGCAAGTGGAGCTGTTGCCCCTCTTCAGAGCATTTCTGAGCAGAGGTGGTGCAGAGTTTCCTACCTCGAAGAGGCAAGGGGGGATTTCTGAATGTGAGATTTCCACCTCTTCCTTCCCAATGGCATTGGGAAGTACTGACTTGCTTGCTGTCCAGGCACGCATTTAAAGGCAGAATTATGAAGGGGTGGGGGGAGAAAGAAAGATTTCCCCTTTTTTGGGCCAAATTAATGAAAAATCAATCTGGCCTCAAAAATCCATTAATGGTGATAATGCACTGGTTACGTAGCAGGAGCAAATGCTGCAGTGAAATCCAATAGCGTGAGTTAAAGTGGGCCTCTCACACCTTCCTGCAGTCATGGTAATTTGTGGGGGATCGTGCAAGGGGCAGCAGATTCAGAAAAGCACGTCAGCTGCTTTGCCTCCTTCTAAGATGTCCTGGCTTCCTGCTCTGGCTGTGCATGAGCCTCCCACGACAGCTTCCTACTTGCCCAGAGAATGATGCTATCGTGCACATGCATTCGGAGGAGGAGAATCCACGTGTGAGTCTGTGTAACATTGATGGGGGTGATGTCCCTGAGCAGAGGCAGGGCTAGGACTCCCATCCCCAAATCAGCTGAAAACAATTCCCTCACTCTGCACAGCATAGATTACTAACTCTGCTCTTAATTGCTCCTTACTCCTTCTCATCATGGCTGTTACCATGCAGAGACACCTTGATGACTAGTTAATGTTCACAAACAAGATAATTTCTGTCCCATCTCCCTCCCTGATGGTGCAGAGATGAGAACTTTTCTTGGTTGAGTGAAGATCCCTCGGGGGTGCTTTTCAAAGCTTTGCTTCTCCAACTCAACAACCAAGTGGTCCATGGGTGACTAAAGAAAGAAGGTGGTTCATTTTCTAGAGGCACCTCTTCCCGCATGTAACAGGATAGAGACAAATCCATCCTGCCTTCAGTTTGGGGCATCCTGGAATCTGCCACAGTCTGGATCCAGGCTCCTAGTGTCCTAGAGTGTCCCAGACACCCTCAGGGAAACATGACCTGGTCTGTTGTTTCTTTTCTGCTTGGCTAACTAGTCTGGGGGTAGGGTACATCTTTTGGAAGGAATAAACTTTGGTTGAGGGCTGCCCTTCTGCAAAATGTTTGAGACCGTACTGGGAAAAGTCATGAATCCTTGACCCTCTGCCATGCAGAGCATTTAACAAACTAAACATAACGTAGTACCATGAGCTTTCACCCCTGTAAAGGACCTTCCACAGGGTGTAAAGTTTTGGGAGAAAATGGATCACACTCACTATCTAAGCTAGGCACATGATGTCCTTGAGTAGGTCCTGGTGTATCCCAGCACTGTCCTACACATGGACACACAAGATCAAAGCTTGAGGAGACAACGTGGCCTCTAGATCCCACATTTGGATGACCATCAGTCCCCACAAATTTGCACATAAACACATTCCCATCCTCCATCCTCACTCTGTTATTGACAGACCTTTCCGATTCCGCACGCGATGAAAGCTGTCTGGCAGCTCCATCTAGACCCACGGAGGTTCCCCCTTTCCCCCCTCCTTCCCCCAGCCCAGTCTGCTCCCCCACACCCCATCTCACCAGATCACTGAGATTTATGAGCCAGACTTGCATTATGAGGTGAGTGACTTATCGGTCTGTCAGGGGGAGCATTTTAAGACAGAATTATATGGGAGAGGGAAAAGATTTTTACCAAATTAATGAAAAATCAATCCAGCCTCAAAAATCCATTAATGGTCATAATGCACTGGTTACAGATAGAGAGATACCGCAGAATCCAATAGTGCCTGTTAAATACCTCTCCTGGAATGGAGCGTCTGGGATATAACTCATTCATTAGGCTGCCTATGTTTACTTTTTAAAGTGACACCAATCTCTGTCCCTGCAGGACTCCATGCAGCATTTATAAGCCACATTCCCCCAGTGCCCATCTGCAGGGCCAGCCTGGCCTCCGTGCTTAAGGAATTGATCCTCCGTTCCCTTTTCTCCCCCTCCCCAGCACAATTCCAGCTGAGATAGTGCTGGGCTGACTCTGTTCCTACAGCTGATGGTTTCCACCCTTCCCCAAGTGCTGGCTTTCACCCCAAACAGCTCTCCTGAGGTCCGACCTGCAGCTGAGTGTGTCTCCTCTCCACTTTCCAGGTCTTAGCTCAGTGCTTGAATTAGCTTCTCCCCCCAGCCCCGCCAGCAGTAGCAATGCTACTCATCCTGGGGACTGATCCTGCTCCCAGCCCAGCATTATCCAGCTGTGAAGAGTGCTGGTTGCTCTGGGGACACACAGTTATCTCCTGCCTGCGAACTGTTGTGGACCTCCCCACCTCTCAGCTCATTGCGATCTGTGCTTTGAGCTTCTCAGCTCCCAGCCAGATGAGTAACTTGACATCTGGTTTAAAGGGTCAACATTGGCCACCTTTTCTCTTGGAGACCACCCTTTACCCCTTCTCCCCTTGCTTCTGTATCTGGGGGTTGTTATGTGCTCTTTGTCTTGCTCTGCCCAACTCTTCAGACCTCTACCTACCCAAGCTGTTCCAGCCCCCATGGGGCTGGTGGGCCTGGCAGCCCAGAACCCCATGAGGTGGCATCCCAGACCACACCAGCAGGTGGATCTCAGGTGGCTTCTGGTGACAGTCACCCTCTCCACATCTATCTAGCTGCTGTCCACAGCTGTCACTTACTGGGCCTGCCTGGTGCAAAATTTAGAGGAGGCAAAATACGTAAGTCAGGGCCACAATCAAACTAGAAATTGCAGATGTCTGGAAGACATTGCAACCTTTCTCAATTAAGGTCCCCCTGCAGTGGTGGAGCTAAGGGTCTAAGTGACCTTAACAGAGAGCAGTATGTACCTTGAAAGAATGGTTCATACCATTCCTCCTCCATTACTGGGTCTCCATGGAGTGGTCCAGTATTCTGCATGCTGCAGAGGGCACTGCAGAGGGCCAAGTCATGGAAAACGCATGGCACTGTGGTGTTCCATGGTAACTTCAGGACATTGAACAGTCTTAGAGATGGAAAAGAAAGTATTTTCCTTCTGCAGAATGTCTAATTCTTAGATGATTTGTCTAAGAAGATCATTGCTCAGCCTGAGGGATGTTGGATGAACCACTCCCACTGTCCAGTATGTCCTGACCACAGGCTGGAATGGGTGGGAATTCTGCTTTTCCCATGAAGCTAAACCACAGTGTGGCCAAGGATGTAAGTGCTAGGCAAAGTGAAGTCAGACAAGAAGGACTCTGAATCTACAGCCTCAAAATGAAGAAGTTTCCTTTGAGGGGATTCTCAGTTCTATCTTGGCTTTTTGCTTGTGTTACAAGGGTCCTCAGAGGTCACTGGATCAAAAGCATCCAGCTCCAGTCGTGCGTTGACTTATCAGAGCACAGCTCTGTGCATTGGATGTGTATCGCATGTGCTTTTCTATTCTTTACCAGGCCTGGAAAAACCTCTTCCTCCCTCTGTCATGGAGAAATGCAGAACTTTGAATCTTGGCTTGCCTATGAGCCAGAGGTGAGTTGGCCATTTGGTGCTACTCTGATCTCTCCTCCCTTTTTTTTACAGCCTTGGGATTCCTGCACCTGCCACTGATCCAGTGCTGATTTATGCTGGGCTGAGCAAGGGTGGGATCAGGACCTACCGTGTTTCAGTGTGATGCCTGGGTAGAGTCAGATACACATATCGACCCTGCTAAATGTCATAATGCACCAGGGTTTTGTTTCCTTTAAATCTTTTAAAAAGCAATAAAAGGACCCAGAATACTCGAAGCACCAAACATCTAGCAAAGTGACATGCTGTCAAAGCTGCCTCACCAAGAAACCCTGGGCCAAGCAAATTTTAAGCAGGAAAATTTATTCCTGTGTCGCTCATCTCTCCAAGTGAAAAATGGCCAGGGCTCCTCTTTTGCATGAAGTCTTGAAACCACCACAGTGCTCAAACAAGCGGATCGGTCTGAAACAGAACCATTCATCATCTGGAACAGGCAGCCGCGACAAGCACCACCACCAAAAAGGGAAAAAAAATAATTAAGTTGTAGGTTTTATCCAAGCTTAAATGATCCTGCCCATTAATACGACATGACAGGCTGCAGAGCACTCTTCCTTGGCTTGGACGGTAAATGGTTTCACTGATATCTAACAGATGTCTCCAGGAGAGCGGCTTTATTAGTTGGCCACCTTTCCGCCATGCACCTCTGCAGGAGGTTTCCCAATTCCAGCCCCCTCTCCAGGAATTTCTCTAGAGGATATTGGTGACAGATGCCTGCTGCCCAGTGTCTGCACTGAGCTTGTGTTGTGCTGACTTCTAGGATGGGGCTCAGAGCATGAGGGCAGGATGAGGAGTGGAGAGCAAGAAGATGTGGAGGAAGCATTTTCTGAGCAGAGCTTTCTACCCCTGGGTGATGGGTTGGGAGTGGATTTTGCTGGAGATGATTTTCAGTAAGCAGGTTGACTTCAGATTGGCTATGTTATTTTTTTGCATTACCTGTGTGCCACACTTCCAGCTTGACTTTTGTTTGACTACCTGCACTTTGGGATGGGCTATTCTTGAGTGTGTGGCAGATAATCCCTGTAAAGCAACTAGCTCTACTGGACCCCTCTTCTTTCCAAGGCTGTATCCCATCGGATTCTTCCAAAAAGTCCTAGGTCTTCTCTCCAGATGTCCAGGGCTGTGATCCTGCTTTTTGTTTTGTTCTCTTCCCTCAAGATCCTGAACTTCACCATTTCATGGTCACTGCAGCCAAAAGAAACGCACTCTCCAACTCTCTCAAGTGAAAAACCATTTACTTGGAGGCTGTGTCTAGAACGTGCATCCACCAGATCTGAAGCTTAGTCTTAGTTCAAGAAGGTGGAGACCAAATAAAACAGCTTTTGTTTCAAGTTCAGATTCCAGATGTCCTGCCAAGGCACTGAAAAAAAGCCACGTCATCTGCATGCTCTTGGTCTATGGGCACTGCTTTGCTGGTGGCAATTCCTGAGCTAAGCATACCATTCCCAGGACGCTGGTCGGTGGCATCACCCTGGTAACACAGCCTTAGCTGCCTCTGAAATGCTGAAATGCTGAACTGGTAATGCAGACCCCTGCCCAGTCTGATCTCAACTCCTAAGCTCAGCTGAAGGTTGCAAAGCGGTGTTTGAGGTGGAGACGCCACACCTGGGACTTACATGAGGGATTTCTGTCTATTACTGGTGTGTCCCTGCCAGTGAGTAAGAACAAGCTTCACAGGGACGGGCCAGTGGTGAAACCAGTTTGTTTGTGCCAGTGCTACAGGACGGTAGTGGTGGAGTCTGGCAAGGTGAACACAGAGGTGGACTTTTCCAGGAGGTGACAACGATGCAAGAAGATGGTAACAGCTGCAGCCTGAATGTCTGAACTTCATTCCAGGCAGGAGTTCGATGCTTTCTCCCCCTGCCTTGCTAGGACTTTGCTGGGTCCTCACACTTGGATCTGTCACGTGTAACACAACTGTGGCCACTTGCAGGGCTACAGGAGGATGTGGATCAGGTTTTACTTTAGAAGTGCTGACAGGTAAGGAGCTTAGATCCAGCATCCTGGGCAAGTATATCTTGTGGATCTTAAGTCCCATGGCAGTACTGAAAGCAAAAAAAAAAAATAAAAAAGGAAAGAAAAAAGAAGAAACTTTCATTTTGTTCCATAAGGCACCTCCTCTGAGAGCTGCTTTTAAAAAGTTGGGTTAAAAACTGTCTTTACAAACAGAGTCCCTGAAGTACACTCTTGGTCCACCCAGCGAAGTTGTAGAGTCTCCTTCTCTGGACATATTCAAGACCTGCCTGGACAAGGTCCTCTACAGTCTACTGTAGGTGACCCTGCTTCGGCAGGAGGGTTGGACTAGATGACCCACAGAGGTCCCTTCCAACCCCTACCATTCTGTGATTCTGTGATTCTGTGATTCTATGTAAGATGAAAGGATTGCCATTTTTCACTCTGCTGTCTTGTCCATCTTTCTTTGTGTAAGAAGCCCTCTGGAAGCATGAGGGAGCCGAGCAGATGGGTATTTCTTGTCACTATGTGCCATCCTTGCCCAGCCAGTGCTGTGCAGAAGGTCAGCTGAGACTTCAATGTATCCTTCTGGCCACAAAATCTATTACCCTGTCCGCATTATTTCTTGCCTCGTGCAAGTCCCTGGCTAAAATCAGAACCCGGCTGTGTCTGACATTGCACAAAACCCGGGTCCTGGCCTTGCAAGCTGTCCTGTGCATGGTCACAGAGACCTGAGAGGACTGACAAGGGATTTGTCTCCTGCAGAGCTACATGCAGTGGATCTGTGGTGACGTGGAGCTATGTACAGCAGATCTGTGGTGACGCTTTGTCCTCAAGCCGGTGAGGGCTGTCCCACGTTTGCAGCCCCGTGTTGCAGCCTCTCTCCCTTTCCACAACCTTGTGTGCTGCTTTCAGGGACTTGCATAACGATGGAAAGACCCAACAGGAGCCTGACAACAAGTTTCCCCCACTGGGATGTGACCCATGGGTGCAGACACATTCCCATCACCCCAACCACCCTGCTTCAGCACTTCCTCAAGCCTGGGCAGACTCTGGAGAGGGGCAGATGCTGCAGCCCAAACCCAGACATGCCACACAGCCCCACTGCTGATGCGGGTAGAAACATCACAGGCTTCAACATCTGCAGGGCTGCTCTCTCCCTCCTCTTCCTCAAGACTTTGCAGCTCAAACAGATATACGATCCTCTTCATGGTCTTTTCCTTCTCTGTCCCAGTCCTTGTGAACGCAAGGATTCACTGATTGCAATAATTTTTGGGCAGAGCCTGGCACCTTGCACTTGGCTGCTCTGTGCAGGGTAGAAATGCTGCTGGGAGGGGTGGACAGGGAGCATCAGCACTGGGGATGGCATCGGTGATGGGACTGCTTTTATAATGCTCTTCTGCTGTGTTAAGGCACATAACAAAAAAAACAGTCCAATCTTTTATTTTAAAACAAAATCTATATGTTGGGCTTAGCCAGACCTAAGAGCAGCTCCTAATTTTTCTTTAAATAACACGTTGAGCGCTTGCCAAGAGGAGGAGAAAAGGGAAAAAAATCAAAAGCATCTTCCTAACGTGTTTGGGAAGCTGAGAAGTCCCCTATTACACAGTCGCGGTATCAAACAGCCTTTTTCCCCCTGCAGATAAAATAATTCCCTAGATCTAATTTTAGACGATTTGCCGTTTTGTGTGGAGGCTTAAAAAAAATTTAACTGGTGTCTCATGAAAGTCAAATCAAGTCAGATCTTTTTCTTTCTTTCTTTTTTTTTTTCCTTAAAGATGATTTTCCCCTTTAGATTTTAATACACCTTGGTGTTCTCACTAAGCGAAGCCGTGAACAAAGTCCTTCAGCGCAAAGCGAACTCCTCCTTGGCTGCTTTCATGCTGTTCTCCAATATGAGAAGGAAATACATATTATATATATATATATGCATGTGTGTGAGCAAGAGATACTTAAGAAAGTGCTTTTTTTTTTTTCAGTTATTAATACTGAGGCTGACCCACCTCTACCGTCCACCTCACTATCCATTTTATCCACTGGGGAAACGGAGGCACACTGATTGTGCCCACCTTATGAGGGATCCTGCTTGCTCAGCTCACGACCTTGCACCTTGACTCTGCCTTTTGGGCTGGATCCTGGTCTCAAAGCACCCTTGACAGGACGAGCATCCTCCAATGGCAAGGTACACGCTTGGACTTCTGGGGAGTGTCACGAGGCAGAACCGCTCGATGACATTGGCCCCACAAAGGGAGGCCCCTGTGGCTCCTGAAGTAATTTGTAAGCAATTGCTAACCAGTCAAGCATTTAAATACTTTGCAGAGTCAATTAAAAGGTTTGGGAGAGTTGCTGGTTTTTGGGATGTTTTTTCCTAAAAGCCTTTTAAATACCAATAAGAAAGTCTTTATTCATTTCTACTACCGTGACTGGCAGAGCAAGGATGCTGAAAGCCTGGGGTCATTTGGTGAGCCATTAATCCTGCTGGACATAAGCTTTGTTAGCAATATTTTCTTCTCCAGCTCAGTGAGATCTGACTGTCAGGGAGAGCCTGGTGGAGTCAGACCCACTTTTGGTCTCAAGCTGGGGCAGCAAGCATTAAGGTCATCAGCACAACACCAAGTCAGGCATATCTTTATCTCTCCTTGTGAGAAGCAACACAGAGCTGAAACACAAGGGTGTTGTGACAGCAGTTTCTCCTTGCTGTACATTTTCAGTCACTGTTGCTCTCTCTGTTTGGTGATACCCAAAGATCTGGGCAAGTCTTGGTTGTTGGTTGATGACAGAGGGCAGGTGCTTCGAAGAGTCCTGAAGATGGGGAAGGCTCTCAGTTGTTGGTTTAGCTGGCTCCATGAATATAGGTCTTTCAAGTGACTGCTTCAGTTTTCCTTCCAGTCTGTCAAATCCACAGGAGACATTTCATCTGCAGCATCACGTGTATTTCAACCCTGTGTTGAACCCCCAGCTTCATGGAAACCAAAAACTGAAGTGCTGTAGATCTCTGTGGCTGTCTATCACAGGCAGAAGGCAGGACATGCTGTGTGATGGCTCGTGCTGCTGAGGTCCTCGCAGTGGCCAAGAGGTTCTTGGCTGGCCAATCACCTCCTGGGCTGGAAAAGAAGGTGAAGTCTCCTCAGATCACTGTCAGTCTGCCCTGGTGAGTGAGGTTGCTCCTCTGTCCACCTCCTGTGATCGTTCTGTCTCTGAGCACCTGCTGAGTGGTGGGAGTATTCCCCTGAGTTCACCTTCGCTTCCTCTCCACAACATCATATTTCCCACTCAGGCTTGTTTCTTGCACTTCTGGCAGCTTTGGAGCGTCTTTTGGAAAACCAAAACTTACTCTCTCCCCTCCACCACCCTCCACTACAGCTGTCATCCCAGTCAGTCCAGGATGCTGTCCATAGCAATACTCATCTTTGTCAATACCATCTCTGATGGCTGGGTTCACCAGGGTCAATATGGTCAGAATTCACCCCAGAATATTTTACAGGAGTTGTTACAGATAAATCAATTAATCCATGAATGGCTCACTACCAGCAAGCATGGGTTGGGCATTCTGCATCCCATTGCGGTGTGAGATTGTTGGATAAATTAATTTCATCTTATTCTTGCCCCACCTGGTTCCCCCTCCATGCCCCCCTTCCCCCTTCAAACATTAATATTTCCCATCTCAAGCCTTGTAAGGTGCCTCTAATGAGCCAGCTGGGCTCCATAAGCTCTTAAGCAGCTCTGGACATGCCCACGTCACAGAAGCCACCGCTGTGATAGCGGAGGTGAGCAGGACAGATTTTCAGAGGAGCTCATCTTCCACCAAGATGCTCCAAGGCTTGGGCAGACATTGGATTAGGTGCTTATTATCCTCCTCCAGTTATAGCAACGCATAATCCAGGGATGATGCTTTTGACAGGAGGAGATGAGCGAGTGGACCCATCCCTTCTGCCACTAAGGCGCTTCCAGCGGCTCCGTAGCCAGCCAGGCTCCCCATCACCCTTTGGGGATGCTACCCCAACTCTGCCCCGGGTTTAGCTTGCTTNTGATGAGGCCCTCAAGGGTGTGCACCCTTGCTGCTCTTAGATCATCTCCCTAGACTTCAGCTGGAGATAATAAACTCCTTTGACCTCTGATCAGATTTGTGAAAGGGTCTCCAGTGGGACTGGAGGGTTTACAGCAGGGACAAATAGGAGGGACCTTATCTAGGCACCCTGAATCTCCCATCCCTCAGGACGGTGGCTTTGGGACACAGCAGCAAGCCGGCAGCTCCTTGGATTTTTCCTCTACTGCAGCAACTGATTTGGCAGTTTTGCATCTGTGTACTAACGAAGCAGTGATTAATTTCACTGGGCCATGCTGGGATCTTACTAAAAAGAGAGCAAGCACATCCGAACCTGTCCCTGACTCCCCTAGAGCAGGGCTGGGCTCTCTCCTCTCCTCCCCCCTTGCTTTTCCACTCTGGCTTCTCTCTCCTACTAAATTAATCTCCATTGCTCCAAAGGTCTCTCTCGCACACACCGCTGACCCAAGCTCAAATTGATTTTTTTCCCTTACCCCTCACCCTCTGCTGTTTTCTGCCAGCAAAGCAAAGAGAGGATTTTTTTTTTACTGGTATTATTTTTATTTTTTATTTTTGGAGGTACTAAACTTTGACCTTCTTGGCTTTGGAAAAAAAATAATTTAGAAGTGAAAACTAATTATTTCAATGCAGGAACGTGGGGAAGGAGCCTGAAGGGTGGGGGCCCTTTTTACTGACTGCTTAAGGGCTGAAGTTGTCAAGCCAGCTCCCGGGGTTTAATTCTTTCTTGGTTGTTCTCTGCCTGTCCCAATTCAGCTGTGGGGTGGGGTCATTATTTCTTCTGTTTCAGAGAGACTGGTGCAGCAGTGTCTTGTCCTGTGGCTTTGAGATATTGTGATGGTTCTGGTTTTGGAAAGCCCTTCAGATTCACCCTCTCCGGTGGATATGAGGTGATGACAACAGGGTTTTGAGCAGAGGAGCCAAGCACGATGCTCTGAATTATAATGATGCTGATTGCCGCGCCTCGGGAAAGAGCCTGCCTCTCTCCCCCACTCTCTACCTCTTGTTAGCAGAGAGGGCCCTTGAAATTAGGTCACCAGCCTAGGAGCTGGGGATCTGCTGTATGCCAGTCTTGGAGCTACACGGGAGATGTTGCTGCCAAGACTTGGCACCGTCTACAACTCCAGTGCTGGTCCACCGGCTCAGTGGAGCTGGTTTCTTACCATGTTCCTCCTCAGCATCCCACTTCACTGGGGGCTTCTTGACATGGCAAAGAGAGAAAAAAGTGATGCTGCAAAGCTCCTTTCAAGCAGACATGCTTGTAAACTGCCATTCAAATCCTCTTGGTGAGAAAAAAAGGAGGCTACCTTGATAAGTCCTTTCTTCTGATGAAGATTTTCAGGTCTCCAGAAAGAACTGGCAGTAGAAACGTTTCCTGCAAGAGGAAACCAAAAGTTCGCATGTCTTTGTGACAAAGACATTTAAAGTTTTCTATAAAAGAAGAAATCTTCATGCCGACTTATGGCAGCATGGAGGGGATGAGAGCTGGTCAGTCTCCACTTTCAATCCTCTGCACAGAGGAGAATTCACGGACAGAGGCAGCAAAGGCCTGTATGAACGAGAAGGAAATATAATTTGTAGCCCTGTTCAAGAAGTTATGGTTTAATTAGGCAGACAGTAGGTTCACGGTGTTTAAGAAAATCCACAGGACAGAGAGAGAAGCAGAACTGAGCATGGGAAGGGGAGCTGCAGTGGAGTGGTTGTGTTGGTCAGGTGTTTCTGTTGCTTGAAGCGGACGGCTTTGTTGATGGGGCAAAGCTGTTGGTGCTACACAAGGTGGAGGAAGCTCTGCACGGGCCTTGTCCTGGTGCATCNGGGCACCTGAAATGCAGNATGTCCCTACAGCACTGGCCAACAGCTTTGCTGTCCTCGAGTGCATGCTGTCTGCTAAAGGCAGGTGTAGACTGGTGGGTGCAGGGAGCAGGACAAAGGAGGAAAATCAAAGGGTGACTCTGATCCACCGGTCTCCACCTTGGGGTTGAGGCACCAGGGAGTTTTGTCTCCTGGTAAGTCAGAGAGGGGTGGAGTGATGGAGCTCAGGCCACTTGGCTCAGTTTCTCCTTGCTTGCTCTGTCTTGTGGGAGGACACGAGGAGAGGCAGCATGGCTGCTTCTGCCCTACGAGAATCTTCCTGTGAGCTCCCCACCTCTTGTGGGGTAAGGTGTAGCATAGTGGGTGCTGGATCCTCCCTCTCTCCTCCTCCTACTCCTGAGCCTAGAGATGCTGCAGGAACCTGTCCCATGGAGGAACACATGGGAACTTTGCTTTACTTCTGCACTGGGTAAAACACACCACTTGCCATGGCAGGGTCTCTTCCCTCCGTGCACAGCAGCCCCACAAGGAGCCTGCAGACTGCTCCTGCGCATGCAGACAGGATGTTATGGAGTCTGGTACATGCAATGAGGGGGCCATTCTCAGCCCTGTGCATAAAAGAGCTGACTCCTCTTGGCCAAAGAAGAGAGGAAAATAGGTGTGCGTCTCTACTGGCCCTACAGATCTTTCTTCTTGTTCCAGTGTTTGGACAAGGAGATGGTCATGATCTTGGCAGATGCACTAAGGGCAACGTTAGTTAAGCCCCATCAAGGCTCGAGGGGTTTTGTGCAGGAGGAGAGTCAAAGAATCATAGAATGCTTTGTGTCGGAAGGGACCTTTAGAGGTCATCTAGCCCAACCTCCCTGTCATAAACAGGGACATCTTCAACTAGATCAGGTTTCTCAGAGCCCCATCCAACCTGCCTTGAATGTTTCCAAGGATGGGGCCTCCACTACCTCTCTGGGCAATCTGTTCCAGTGTTTCACCACCCTCATCGGAAAAAATGTCTTCCTGCTATCCAGTCTAAATCTACCCTCCCTTAGTTTAAAGCCATTATTCCTTGTCCTATTGCAACAAGACCTGCTGAAAAGATTTTCCCCATCATTCCTATAGGCCCCTTTAAGGTACTGGAAGGCTGCTATAAGGTCTCCCGGCAGCCTTCTCTTTTCCAGGATGAACAGCCCCAACTCTCTCAGCCTGTCCTCATACGTGGGGTGCTCCAGTGCTCAGATCATCTTTTTGGCCCTGCTCTGGACCCACTCCAACAGCTCCATGTCCTTTTTGTGCTGGGAGCTCCAGAGCTGGACACAGTACTCCAAATAGGGTCTCACAAGAGTAGAGTAGAGGGGTAGAATCACCTCCCTCGACCTGCTGGTCACATTTTGCTCTTCTCTGGTACAAGCAGGTCTGAAAAATTAGTGGGAAAGTTTGAAAGCCTGGCCTGATCACTCTACAGACAGGAGCTCTGGGAGCAGCATCCCAGATCTCCGCAGCGAAACTCCTTCCTGGCAGGGACAGGATGGTCAGACTCCCTTCAAGGGTCAACCTGGTGTTGGATTTCAGCTCCAGGACCCAGGTGGGGAATCTGGCCCCAAAATACCTCCGTGTGTGAGCACAGCCAACACACTAAGTCAGCAGCTCAGGAACCGGCTCATCAGCAGCTCCTGGGGGAGGTCTCAAGGACGATGCTCCTGCAGAGGCCACATGGGACTGGGATACTGGGATGTCACACACAGCGTAGTGTGGCCAGTGTGTGGCAGCGGTGGAGTGAAAGGAAGAGGGTGAGCAAGAAGTGCAAGGAGTTTGGGGTGGACTTGTCCCCAAATGTGGTATTGGAGCAAATCTGGGATAGATGGTTACTGGGCGATTGTCCCCTCTGCAAGTGTCTCAGGGCCTTCTGTCCGTCAGACCATTTGTCTTTCTGCCACGGACCACCTTGGGTAGGGATTGAGCAGTTCAGGATGACCTTTACTGTGCCCCTAAAGTAGGACTTCTGGGGCCAGCCCTGCATGAGGACAGTCCCTGCTCCAGGGAATCCCAGTGCTCTAGTAAAAGTGGAGAGAGATGTGACCTTCAGGAAGCAGAGAGAAGTGACCAACCCACCACCCATGGACTCTGAGGCACCAGGGAGCATCACACATGGATCACCAGAGTCCTAGGCTGGTGCACGAGCAGATGGGAAAGAAAAGGGTGTGGGACTGCTCCCAGGCGGTGTTGCTGTCCTCGACTAGAAGATTTGCCTTTGTTTTGCTGAGCACTAAAGCTCTGGTGCCGTGATGTTGTCAGACAAAGACAGTCTAAGAGGAGAATGAGACTGGACTTTCTAAATGTCAAACCCAGCCCAAATTCCAACCTCCTTTCTGGACTCCAATGCAGCCAAAACAGGACTTTTTTTTTCCCCCCACTGAAAAATCATGGAAAAACATTTCCTTATCTCCTAGGACACCAGAAGTGATATTCACAGCTTCTCTATCCTTCTTCCTCTAAAGAGGTCTTATGCAGCCTGGAGAGGGGTTTTGCTCCTTGCACCCCATCTGAATCGCCTCCCAGCCGCTTCCATCTTGCAGCAGCCCATGAACGAGTACAGGCCCTTCACAGCCTGGAGGTTGGTGGTGTCAGAAAAGGGTTGAAGCATCCATAAGGCAAATGCTTTGGGGGTTGGTCTCCAGGGTAAAACAGATCCAGGTGGTTATGTTGTGTCCTCAGAGGCTGCTTGGGTTTCTTCTGCTTTGCTGTGCAAAACAGCCTGGCGTCGGATAACAGGGGAAGCGAGAAGAGGTCGCTGAGGATAATGCTTCCCAGCAATGCTGCTGCGGGAGATGTCCAGCTGCTGAGCAATATGGGGACACAAATGCCCATGTACTGCTGGCCTACAAATTAGCAGATCCAGCAGATGAGTCCAAAGGGCAGGATGGAGGCCATGAGCCATGGTGGAGCTGGAGGAGTGGGTGTCATGATCAGTGGCTCCGGTGCATCAGGTCCTTTGGGCTGTGTCCACATCACAGCCAAATGTATCAGTGTAGGCAGTGTCCAGCTACCTTGGACTGGTGCAAAAATAGACATGGCCATGTTTTCAGAGCCTTCAGAGAGGCTGGGTGATGGTAGGAAGGCAGTTGGTTATGTAAGGTCAGCGCCAGCCCAGGCACACCAGCGATGCTCCAATCTTGGCAAGATACATCAGTGTAAGCATGACCTTCATCTGCCCGTTTGCCCACTTCTCTGCTGGGTGTTGCAGCCAGGGCTGCAGGGAGGCTGGGTGAGAGCACGCAGCCAATTGCCCCCACAGCATGTGAAGAGCAGTGGGATTTTGCGGTGGGGGTCCCTAAGTGTCAAGGCCAGGCTTTCCCTTTCCTTTTTAGAATGGCTCGATTTGAGTCGATGGGATCCACTCAGATGCCTGCAACATGTGCAGAAAAGAGAAACAAACAAAAAAAACCAAACAAAACAAACCAACACACCCAACAACACAACGTTTATCCAGATGAAACATTTATATGCCCATTTGATCTTGGAAATGTAATTACTGCTGTCTGCCCATTGATCGCAGAGAGGCGTATTGACCAGCCCCGGTGCTCATGGAGTCCTTATCCGACTCCACTAAGCTATGTATTGCTGAGGCCAAGCCCAGAGCCAATTCTTCTCGTGGCTCCAGCCCCTTACGGTAATCCCACCTTGATGTGCAGCACCCCAGGGACTGCAAATGTCTTTTTTGCCCTCAAAAAGTGCTGTTTTACGACATGGTGGTGTTTTTCTTCCATCACCAGCTTGCTTCCCCTGGAGCCCAGATGATTGAACCTGCATTTCTTTGGGACAGGAGGGTCTGCAATGAGCCATGCTGTGAAGCTGCTCAGCTAGAACCAGGTAAGGAGCCAGAGTGATGGACAATGGCTGGTAAACAGCATGGGATGCCAAGCGGAGAAGCTGGGACCACTGGGCACCAGGGCTTCCACCTGTGGAGAAGATGCTTTGGTCCCAAGGATTCAAGAAACATAAGCCTTCCTGAGGGCTGCCCATGCACACATGGTGTCTGCAAATGCACACGGGGATCCCATGCATGAGGACGTGTGTGGGATGACTCTCTCATGGTCACCCACGCTTCTGGGGCAAGTTGAAGAATCACACTCCTATGTGCCTCCATCTCCCACCCATCACCGGCAGCTCTGTGGGGTTTGTGCCTGTTCTGCTGAGCTGGTTGCACCTGCAGATGCATATTGGCAGAGAAAGAAGCAAGAGCATGAGTAGCAGGTGCTCGCTTTCCTCTGGACATCTGCGTGCATCATTTCCCTTGGGTTTAGGATGGAAAAACCCAGAGTGAATTCACAAAACTCCCTTGCCCCAAGGCAGCCATGTCTTCTGCACTGACCTGTATAAACCCTCAGCTCTGCAAGCATGAATATGCACATGCATGCACATGTCCAGTGTGTTTCCCACCCTTTGTGCAAAGTCACTGTGCAGTCATAAAGAGGGGAAACCCTCTGATTTCAGAGTGGGTCAGATCAGCCACTTTTTGTACCCTCTTTGGACTAGTGAAGTAGTTTCATCTGTAAAATTGGTAATAAGGGCATGAATATCTACAGTTTTGATGCAAGTGGTGTTTTCTCTCATTCATGATTATGTTGTTGAAATTCTCCATGTTTTCACAGAGGAAACGAAAATAAAAATTCTTGTCTTCCAAGTTTTTGATAAATGAAAGCACTTTTTAAAGCAAATTTGATAGCTTTTAATATATAAATAGTACCTTGAAGGGGTTAGTGGGATTTTGATTTTTAGAAAAGACTATCCAAAACCCACTTTTTCCGGAAATTTTTCAAAAGTAACAAACTCCATTTCCCAACTCCTTCTTCTTCAAGGGGAGGTTTGTGCAGGCTCCAGAGGGTTTTCATCTTTTTTTTTCCCCTTTCCTTTTCTCTGTTTTTTCTTAAAAAAAAAAAAAAAATTCATTTAATATTTCTGAAGGAAACCTACCATTAATCTGTCCAAAAGCCACAAGTAAGGGCTGCCCGGTGTGCGGTAACTGCCACCTACCTTACAGCAATAATGCCACAAATGGATCCCTGAGGGGAGGTGAAAATCCTGATATGCTATCGGCCGCGGACCTCTTTCAGCGGAGAAGTAACCACTTTACAACCAGGTAGGATCGTGAAGAAAGTGGGGGGAGCAAATTGGAAAGGGAGGAGTATGGGGATGAGGGCATTGCTACTCCATAAATACCGGATTGGGGCAGCCAGGACTTCCCTGGCTGTGGGCTTTTGGAGCTGCAGGAATATGAATGGTGGCACTTGTACGGTGACATGAGGGACATCGTCCAGTCTCTTCTGGCTTAAACACATGCAAATATGGTCATGACACAAAAATCCCTCCTGGTTTCCACCAGTGAGGTTTACATTAAGCAAGGATGGGCACAAGGTAAAGACTCCGCTGCAATGGCTCACATGGAAGGTAAGATGAATGGGATTGCTAACAGGGAGAAGGCAGGATGCTGGGGTTCATTTCCCAGCAGGGCTCCTCTGAAAAAGACCCCCTTCTGCTATGGGATGCTCTGGAATATGGGGTTCATCCCTACCTTGCACCTCAGTTGCAGAAAGGGGTTCACACCTCTGGCCTTTGTGGTGCTACCACAGGAAATGGAACTGCATTGGACGTACTCTGCAGAGCCCTCTGGTCTCTGAAATCCTGAATTTTCCCCCTCTGAAGGTGCTCTCAAATCAAGCTGGCCCCAAAGGGGGAACATGAGGAGGTTTGAGGGTGTGCGGGTCTCTGGGACCACTCCTGGTCATCACCACCCTGTCGAGCTGGACCTCTCTGGTCTTGAACTCTCTGGTCTTGCACTCTCTGGTCTGAGTCTTGCATGAGCACTTTTATGTTCTCAGCCTGCAGAGGAATGAGGAAAGGGTTAAGAGGATTGAAGGCTGCTCAGGCCTCCCTGCAGTGGGGCTGGCAGCCCCCCACCAGTGGTCTCAGGTTGGAGAGGAGGGCTGCGGGTTAAGGACACCCCAGGGAAGGCTGCCTTACATGCAGCCCATTTCTAAAGGCTTTTTCCAAGCTGTGCTTTATTTACCTGTTCAATATCAGAGAGCAATTCCCACTGCAGCCTTAACATTACACGCTACAAAGTGCTAACTCCGCAAAACACAGCCTCCTCTTAAAGGAGCGCATGCTGTAACATCTTGCACCCCACTAGTGTGTGGGATGCACCCCTGAAAATGCCCCACAAGCAGCCCAGAGCCTGCACAGGATTTGCATATGGATTTGCATGCACAGCACCTTCCCTTGTGCACACAAAGAAAGTGCATTTGCACGCTCGGAGATGGATGGCAGCCCCACGTGCGTGCCTGCAGCAAAGCTCTGTTCATGGCATGTTGCAATCATGCACTGCACACACATACACATAAGCAGAGCTGGAGGGGAATTTACTCAGATGCTGGCTGGCTGGGGACTCCAACGTGCTCGTCCTGTGCCCATCTGGCTCTGAATCTGTCCCTTGGAGGCTATCCAGGGAGGTATAAAAACAGGAGCCCACTGCAGCAATGGCAAGAAAGTGAAAAGCACAGGACAACGCATGAAGGGGCAAGGAGATGTATCACAGAGCTCCGTGTGCTGTTGTTGTATTTTTTCAGTGGGGTCTGGGTGACGTCCAGGGAGAAAAAGGGCTGAGAAACCACTGCTAGGACGAGAAGACGCTACAGGGTGAAGCGTCCTGTGCAGCACCTCGCCATCAGCAATGTGCCTGTGATCCAGGAAGGAGAGACAAATCTCAGAAGACCTTGCTCGGCCTTGGGTGCACCCTTGGGTACATCAGCCCCGAAGCCCATGGGCAACCCAGAAGCCCTTGGGCCACTGGTGGGTCCTGTCTGTGGTGTGACTCCCCTATCCCTCCTTAGCCCATTGATTTGCATTGTTCTTAACTGCATCTGCTGTGAGTGGTACTGGCTAGTGGGAAATCCCATCTCGATGTCCACCATCAGCCTCAGTCATGTCCTGAGGTAGGGAGGAGGCTGGAGACTCATGGGCATCACAAGCTGTGATCTCTCACTGCAGCTTAATCCCCCAAACAGGTGCCTCTCCCTGGGAACCGGGATATTACTGAGGGTTTTCTGGTATAGGGGTGGCCCTGGAGTCCCCCCTGCCTGCCAGTGACAGATGTGCTCATCTGCTGGCGGCTCATGCTGCCGGTGGCTCCCCTCCTTATGCCGGGGTGATAAATGGATTTACCCTGCATGAAATTGCTGGCTGCAGCTCGACCGATCCATCAGCTGCTCCTTGCTCACCACTTTTCAGTTCCCCAGATGAGCTTGGTATCCACAGCCTTTCCCTGAGACTCAGAAAGCCTGGGGATGAGGACGGGGACAGGAATAGGAGGAGGTGGGGTCCAGTGGAGCAGGGACTTCCTGGTGGGGTTCATCCCATGGGCTCCCCAGCACTTGGCAGGTGGTTTCAGTACTTGCAAACCAGCCAGAAAGCATTTTCACATCCATATTTTTAATTCCAGATTTTTAATTTAAAATTCTACTGGCTATCACCCTGGTTGTGTGATGGGTCCTGTCCCCTTGGAGATCCTGATCTGAGGGGGAGGTCAGCTCCGCCCTCCATCTCTGAGGCTGGCAGAGGGGTGAAGAGGCAGGCTGTGAGGTGGTGGAGTGGGACAATGAGGCCAGGGGAGGCAGTGGGTCGGCAATCATGCTGGGGACCTGCTTCCTACCTTGAGCTTGTTCTTGTGCTTGGCAGAGCTGGACTCCATGGATCCTGAGGCTTAATGATTGTCCTTGGATTTCCGATGGAAACCCATCTGCTCCAGAGGAGCTGTCTAGCCTGGTACATTTCCTGCTGAAGCTTGGGTGCTAGGACAGGGAAAATCCTCCCTGGGAGGATGCTGCAAGGCAATGGGGAAGGTGGTGTGGCTCCAGCCAAACCTGGTCTTGGGCTGTCCTCGTGGCATGGGGTAGCAGCTATGGATGTCAGTGCAGTGCAGACGTTGACACGGATTTGGATGGGGACTTTCATTCCAGGGGGTAGGGAGGGTTGACAGCAGGGTTGAAACCTGCAGCCACAGCCAGGATAAACATGAAATAAGTCAGGTCCTGCTAAATCATGGATGCCCAAAGCCCCAGCCAGGGCTTGAGGATGTTATAAATGGCTCCACCACGACGATGCACTGGTTTGCTTCCATCCACTTCAGCTGAGCTGTAATCTTTTCCTGTCTCCCCTCACCCTAGACGTGCATTCAAACGCTGCCTGCTAGGACTGGGAGCCTTTTCTTTCTCACCCACAGCAGCAGAAGGGAAGGAAGAACACGGACAGGACAAAAGGAAGATTACAGCTCAGGGACCAAGGACTGTGCAAAGTCCCAGCCCAGCTGTGAGCAAAGACTCTCCTGTTCCCCGTGGGTGAGGTTGCAGGGGTGCTCTGATGGCTCCCATGGAGCACCCTGGGGCCTCAGCAAGGATGTCCCCGGTGAGGGACCGCCAGGGTGCTGCACCCATGCAAGCATTGCTCTTTGCCACCGTAGGACGGTGTTGGGGGTTCAATCAATAGCTCTGGATATAAAGAGCTGCAGCAGCAGCATCGGCGTGGGCTTGGGCAGGGTAATGGATGGGAATAGCCAGTTGACCGAGAGGGAAAAAAAAAAAAGACAGAAAAAAATCAATGGGCAGGATTGAGATGACATCATATCGCCATTATTATATCATCAGCACCGCGCTTCTGATTTATCGCTCGGGTAATCACTCTCCTTGCATACCCGCTGGCCTCCGCTCAGCTTCTCCTGCCCTACTTACACCAAGGCTCTTAAAAAGCAGCTCTTGGGTTAGAAAGCAGAGATTGGGGACATTATGGCCTCTGTGGCATCCCTCTGCCCTCCTCACCTTCTGCAGGTGTCCCCACAGGGATTTGGGGAAAACTATTTGCCTTTTCGCCAGGGCACGCCGGTGCATCCTTTGGGGACGAGCCTTTGCTCGAAGACTTCCTGAGCCTGTGCTAATCTCTTAACACTAACCACGTTCTCATCATTTCCCTTTCTTTCTGTGGAGGGAAACACAGAAAGAGCCTAGTCCCCTTTGAATGTCCAGATCTTCGGTGGGGGGATCAGAAAAACCTTCTTTCAGATCTCCTGATGCATCATCTCTTATACCTGTCCCGGTACCAGGATAGAAATTCAGCTTGTTGACTTTTCTGCTTTTCCAGTCTCCTTTCCCATCCCTTTCTGCTGAGTTTTGATGAAGACAACATCAGCACGGCACAACACCTGCAGCCTTTCACTGTCAACATGGAAGGGGAAAGGCTGAGGTGAAGATGCCACCTCCAGCTACAGTTTTCTCTTAAATCACAGAAATAATAACGTCAGGCTCAATCTGATTTAAATAAAAGACAAAAAAAAAGTAAACACATCCCAGATTGGGTAATTAAGAAGTTCAAATCTCTGTAGAAACATTGGCTTAGTACCATTACACATGTATGCCAGTTTTTAATGGCTGTTCAAGCAATCTAATATGCATTTTAATATATCTGCGTTCTTCATAATATGGGGCTTGGGCAGGGAGGCTGATTTCGGCTCAGCAAGGATTAAATGATTTGGTTATATCACATAAGCAGCTGAGGAAATGCCACCTCCCATCCCTCAACCTCGCGATTAGAGAAGATAAGGGACAGCAGCAGACCCAGCCCAGCCAGCTGACCCCACGTGCCTCAGTTTCCCCTTTCTGCAGAACAGACTGCTCCAAGGAAGAAACAGTGTGAGGGTTTGGGGAGTCCTGACTGGAGGACCAAGCCAACTAAACATGGGAAAAGCTAAAATTTCATGCGGGGCTGAACGGAGTCCAAGCAAAGTCCCCTCCAGCACCAGGTCCTTGCAAGCCATGTAAACCTCTTTCCTGTTTTTCACAGAACCCAGAAGGACCCTCCCAGCCCGACCGGCTGTTCCCACTGAAGGAACAGGCACTGAACCCCCCAACCTTCCCAGTCCCACCACCTGCTATTAATATTTGAGCTTTGCCAGGCAGTGACTCACTGGTTTTCCTCACTGGTTTTGCTCACATCCCTCTGTAGCCTTGGTGAAGCCATCGCTTACCCTCTGCTGCTAATTTTGTTGCCTTGTTAACAGCAAAAAACAAAGCTGTGGCAATCCTGTTGGTTTGGGGAGGACTGATTCCCCACGAAACCCCTTGGCTTTTTTTACTGCTCTGCTCCCAACGTGGGAACAGCCCCCCTGCCTTGTCGCTAAGCCTGGGTTCGTTACGCAAGCCCCAAACTCGGCACTTCAAGGCTGCAGCGGTGCTGAGGCCGCGCAATCTCATCGCATCTGACTCCTTCCCAGGCTGCACAGCATCCGGATGTGCAGGCCTTCGCGTTCAGCTGTGCTGGATTTGATATCCAGCTGTGCAGGGCTCCAGATCAGCATCCAGCTGTGCAGGACTCAGTATCCAGCTGTGCAAGGCTCCCAGTTCCTGTATAGGACTCAGCACCAGCCCACACAGAGCTCAGCACCAGTCTGAGCAGCATCCATATGTGCAGAGGCTCAGCATCCAGATGTGCTGGATTCATTATGCAGCTGTGCGAGGCTCCTTGTGTCTGTGTAAGACTCAGCACCAGCCCATGCACATCTCAGAAGCGGGCCTCGCAACATACAGATGTGCAGACCTCAGCATCCAGGAGTCACATCCAGCTGTGCGAGGCTCCCCATCCCTGTGCAGGACAGATCACCAGCCTAGCACAGCTCAGCATCCAGCTATGCAGCATCCAGCTGTGCACAGCATCCAGCTGTGCAGGGCTCAGAACCGGGCTGCCCTGACGCCATCCTGGTCATGCAGTGGAACGGGCTTGGACATCCCCAGCAAGGCAGGAGTCCAGGGAGAGGCAGAGACGATTCACAGCCGGCGGCTGACAGCGGGGACTGGCCCCAGGGAAAGGGCAGGGAAAGTTTTGGCAGAATTGAAACGTTTCATCACCGAGATATCATCAGGCTGAGATTTTTCCTCGGGGAAAGTTTTTGTAACAAAATATTTCCAATGAGCATTTCTTTGTCTGAAAGTGTTACCTGCGTGTTAGGGGGGGGGGTTGCAGTTTGGTTTTCTTTCAAAAAAGATCTTCTATACCTGGGTCTTATGGCATGTGAGACGTTACATGTCAACATATTGACTGACCTTGGTTGCAGCACCTATGTGTCTCCTCCTGGCACCTTGCAGCATCATCAAGGGGCTAATGAGGGATGCAAGGGAGGCAGAAGGGACCTTCGAGACCCAGCCGACTTGCTTCCTGGGTGCTGGCAGCTTGGACCATACTCCCCAGCTGGGCCGGTGGTCGGAGGTGGCAGATGCCACCACGCTGCCCTGCCACATGTCTCTAGAGGCAGCAATTTCCCCAGGGCTTGGCAGCGCAAGGTTATGGACTCTCTGATTTTTAATTAATGCGATTGACTCGGAGCGTGTTGGGAAAGGGGAGGGACGGGGACGGGAAATTGTCCCTTGGAGGGACAAACTCTGACAACCTTGTCATCCCCAATTAGCGGGTAATTACCTCAATGACGTACATCTTTATTAATCCAATTAATAGAGCGGGTGGCATGACCTCGGCAGATCTGCTGACTCAGGGTGATGCTTGCCAGGCAGGGACGCAGGAAGGGGGTGGAGGAAGGAGTGAATTCCTCCCCTCCCAACCTCTCTTCTTCATCACTAGAGTGGCTGTTTGCGAGCCTACATGCTGGCATGGTTTGAGCAGACAGGGATGTCTCGCAGCCTGATCCCAACCGTTTCCTCTTTCATTCCTCCTTTCTCTGTCTGCCATCCATCTGTCTTCTTGTCTGTTTGTCCCCTTTTTCATCCATCTTCCATCAGACACTTCTTTGGGGAGAAACAACCCTATCTCAGGGTGTCTAGCCCCAAATAGTGGTGATCCAGGACATAGGAACGTCTCCCAGTCCGGAGTGTTGGGCTCATCCCCAGTGACTTCTTTAAAAGGCTGAAAAGGTCTCAATGCACAAAGCTTTCCTGGATGGAGAAAAGCTCAGTGCTGGGTGACAGGATAGATGGAAAAACAGATGGATGGACAGATGGATCAATGGGAGGACAGAGGTGGGTAGATATATGGATAGACAGACTGATAGGTAGATTGATGGATAGATGGACTGATAGATAGGTGGATAGATGGACTGGTAGATAGATGAATGGATAGATGGATGGAGAGCTAGACAGATAGGTAGGCTGACTGATGGATAGTTAGATGGATGAATAGATAGATGGATAAATAGGTAGCTAGATAGGTGGATAGATAGACTGATAGAGCTGAATGAATAGATGGATGGATGAATGGATATTGATGGGGCTGAAACAAATGGATTGACGATGCTGATGTGTATGTATATGGGACCAGGTGTCTAGGAACCTGTGGGGACAGCTGGACAGACTGAGGAAAGACTGGAGGGCCATGTGCAGGTTGGACGAGTGTGGGGACAGTCAGATCAGTCACCCAGGTCATACCTCTGGAGAGGCCACCACAGAACATGGGCAGCCAATTCTGCCCAGTATGGATGGCGGAGCTGCCTGCACATGCTGATGGGCTTTGTGGACCATAGCTTCTTGTCCCAGTTAATTGTAAAAGGGACACCCTTGCAAAGCCAGAGGGGGTGCATCACAAATGGGGGTGCCCCCTCCTGTGCAATGGACAGTCCCAGGGAGCTGGTGGTCTTCCCCAGGGAGGGGACACTGTGAATGTCCAGCCTCCCCAGGGCCACCAGCTGGGGTGGGATTTGCTGCTGGACACTAACCAGTCAGGGCAGGAGTGGGGGAAGGTGGAGAGAGCTCTTTTTTTTTCATAGCTCTCTTGTGGAGCGACCTCTCCTCTGTCTTTCCCCACAGATGGAGCCTCAATTAAATTCGGAAATACATTTTTTAATAGGACTTTCACCTCAGCTCCCTCCCGGGCTATTAAAGCCATTATGGCAGAGTTAAGTAAAGAACTAGCGGCCAGGCAATAAGCTTGAGAGCCTCTGTTGCTGTCATCATATGTTTATGGCCCAGGCAATGTTTGCTTTATTAAAGATTCAGAAGCCATTTCCGAACGGCTCAGTTCTGTCCTTCCCATTAAAGACCGGACCATGGCAAAGGAAGCCCTTTGTGAGTGCAGGGAAAAAGAGGAGGACAGCTCCTGAGACAGGGAAAAAAATAGACTGAGTTTGTCGGGAGAGTCTAGGGGCATGGCAGGGGTCGATCCATGGCAGGAAGGAAAGGTGGAAGAGGCAAAGCAGGGAGATGCACCCCACAGCACTGCTTTGCATTTATTGCCCCTGGGTGCTGCAGAGAAGGGCCCCTCCATATGCTGCAAAGTTTGTTCGCCCCTGGTCCCCAGCAGCTGAGCAGGACACACAGCTCCCAGAGGGTCACGCAGGCTGCTGGCTTGGCTCAGTGCAATGGCACATCACTGCCTGGCCCAGCCAACACGGCCAGCCATGCAAAGTGAGGTCACACCAGCTGGGCTTGCTCCGAGGCACAAGGAATCCCCACTGAGTGTTAGGACCCTGAAAGCCTCCTTTCCCCACAGCATGACCCCCTTGCTCCATAGTGTGACACCCTCTTTGCTCCACAGCATGACCTTCCTTCATCACAGTATGACCTCCTTGCCCCATAGCATGTCCACCTTGTTTCACGTGACCTTCCTTCATCACAGCGTGACGTCCTTGCCCCACAGCATGTCTACCTTGTTTCATAACGTGACCTTCCTTCATCACAGCATGATCTCCTCATCCCATAGTATGTCCACCTTGTTTCATAACATGACCTTCCTTCATCATAGCATGATCTCCTTGCACCACAGCATGGCCCTTTTGCCCTCATTGCTTGGTGTAGACCCAGACTGTTCTCCTGGTGCATCCTGCAGCCTGTGAAAGCTCCGCATCTCTGGTCCAGCCTCAGTCTCCTATGCCAGTGGAGCTTGTGCTGCAGTGGAAACTTGTCCATCTCTTGCTGCTGCTATTTCACAGAGATGGTCAGAGGCAGTTCCTCATATGGGGGTGCAAATCCTTAAGCGGGGCAGCTTTGTATTCTGTCTAGGGTAAAACTTTTTCAGATTAAAATAAGGAAGGAGGGGGCTGTGCGAAAGGTACTAGCTTAGAAAAGGTGACCCATAACACCTCAGAACAAGTTCTAGGGATGAATTCAGTAGAGGACCAGCACTCTTCCCTGTCCTCTTCCAGACTGCAGAGCACAGACCCTTCAGAAACACTCATGTCCCACAGAAAATAGGGCACAAGGGATCAAAGGAGGTCCCTTCTCAACCCTGGCCTCGCTGCCAGACCAGGTCCGCCCTGGTCTGGGTCTAACCTGCTCCCACGCTGGAGACGTTTCTGTGCATGGGAAGGTGGTCAAACACTCCCCAGTGACCACACAAGGATAAGGTGGGGTGGGGCATCCTCAGCCACCGCTGTTGTCCCTGGTATGAAGCAGCTGAGGATTACAGGCCCTGGGGACAGGCAGGTACCTAGCAGGTCCCTGCTGGTGGCAGCTTGCCTTCCCTCCTCACCCAGCAGCACTTCGTCCACTGGGCAAATGCAAGAAGACTTTCTGTTGGGCAGCATCGAGGTAAGTGGTAGAGCAAGAGCTGACTTGGGTGCGAGCATGTAGCTCGGTTCGCACAGTCATGTGCGTGGGGTACATGCATGGGGATATGTGACAATTCAGGACTCGAACACCATCCCACCCCGTGCTGGGGTGGCTTGGGGTGACGAAGAGATGGCTGGGCTGTGGGGAGCAGGATTCAGCACGTACAGACTCTGCCCTCTAGCGCAAAGCTGCCAGCTTACATTTCCACCAGCTCCTGAACCTGCTGGTCTCTCCCCGCAGCTCCCAGTGCCTTGACCTGAAGCTCAGCATTGAGACTCTCGGAGTGGAGCAGAGAGCTACGAGGATGGTAAGGGGACTGGAGCATCTCCCCTAAGAGGAGAGGCTGAGGGAGCTGGGCTTGATTAGTCTGGAGAAGGCTGCGAGGGGACCTAATAAATGCTTACAAATATCTGCAGGGTGGGTGTCAGGAGGACGGGGCCAAACTCTTTTCAGTAGTGCCGAGCAACAGGACAAGGGGCAACGGGCACAGACTGAAGCAGAGGAAGTTCCGTCTGAACATGAGGAAGAACTTCTTCCCTCTGAGGGTGACGGAGCCCTGGAACAGGCTGCCCAGGGAGGTGGCGGAGTCTCCTT
>Ga0065711_1003955_pt1 | contig 29774 bp, 20 predicted proteins | sample Hoacrofraction12_FD_59098 | JGI IMG/M metagenome (GOLD analysis project Ga0065711, IMG submission 59098) | Hoatzin crop microbial communities from Cojedes, Venezuela - Epithelial fraction 12 v2 (version 2) | ecosystem: Host-associated > Birds > Digestive system > Esophagus > Crop | place... | reverse complement strand
CTGGCCTTCTTGGCAGCCAGGGCACACTGCTGGCTCATGGTTAACCTGTCATCCACCAGGACACCCAGGTCCCTCTCTGCAGAGCTGCTCTCCAGCAGGTCCGCCCCAAGCCTGTACTGATGCATGATCCACTACTTCATCCTATGTATATTGCTCTAATGATTTTGGCAGACATCTGGGGAGGCTGTAGGGTGTATCTTCTGAAGCAATTTTGGCATTTAGCGTAAGAATTGCAAAACCAAACCCTCACAAAATCCTGGCTGTTAAACAACAAACAAGCATTATATAAACAGCCATCTGTTCCAATGATAGGCAGCTGGTCTTTCCCCAGCACTTGAAAAAAAAGCCAGTGGAAAAATATTCTGTGCTACAAGAGTCCCTTGGCCTCCCTTCTATCTGGGCTCCTCCAGTTACAACTTGGAATCAAAGCCTGAAATGTTTTTCCACAGAAAGTTTATTACTAAGCTACATTTTTGTGTTTATCTTACAACTATCCTTCAGTTTGGAAGGTAACTGAATACTAGAAGAGCTGCTAGTGAAGGAAGAATTCGAATACACATTTTACTTTTCAGGCATTGCTTTAAAGCTCTATCATTGCTATTACTTGGGGACAATGAGAAAGTGTGACTTTCTGTTGTAGTCACTTTAATCTCTGCTACTCTTTTGTATAGGATTTTGGAGAAGTCAAAAAGGAAAAGCTAAAAGTTTTCTAGCCATCCTGGCACAAACACTTGTTTAAATGTTAAGAGGTTTCATTACCTCATATAATTCACGATCTAAGGTTTCCACTATGACACTTTCACCCGACTGGTCAACGCGGACAACTGGCTTCCTCAGCTTCACCCGGCTTCCCAGGCGCTCCATTATCTTTTCACTGATTTGGCCAGAGCCCCCAACAAACTTCCTCTCCTGAAACACAGAAAATGACAACTCAGCAAAGCAGATGCAGCAGCGATGCACGTGAAGCAGGTACCATGACAAACATAGTGCTTAGCATTCAAAACAAATCCCGTTCTTCTGTTGTTATTGGTTGTGGTTTAACCCGTCAGCCAGGAGCAGACAGCCGCTCGCCCACTCCCCACCTCCAGCAGTGGGATAGGAAAGAGAATGGACAAAAAGTAAAACTTGTGGGTTCAGATAAAAACACTTTAATAAGACAATAAAGGAAGGAAGAATAATAATAAATAATATGCAAAACAAGCAATACACAGTACAGTTTTTCTCACTGCCCGATGACCAATCGTGCAGCCCATCTCCGAGCAGCTATTGCAGAACTCGTGGATTTTGCAGAACTCGGGGAGTTCCCGCTGCCTGGCCAACCCCCCTTTATAAACTGAGCATGGTGTCTATGGTATGGAACATCTCCACTGGCAGAGCCTGGCTATCTGCGTGGCTCTGCTCCCTCCCAGCTCCTGCACACCTGCTCATTAGCCAAACACGGGAAACTGAAAAGTCCTCGATTTCTTAGCAACAACTGAAAACCATCAGTGTATTATCAACGTTCTTCTCATTACTAAATCCAAAATACAGCAGCTACCAGGAAGAAACTTAACTCTATCTCAGCTGAAACCAGGACAGTACCAAACCTTTTTAGGAATGTTCAGCAGTGTCTCTTGGTAAATATATTCACGTTCCTTTCTCTTTCAGTGAACTCCTCAAATACTTTCCATATTTGACCACCAGCCAAAACTGCAAGAATCAGTAACCTCATGAGGAAATCCCTTCTCATGCGGTCTCCAAATGGATTCCACAGACCTATGTGAATCAGCAAGACTTCTGAAAAGCGCTTAAACTTTTAAACTTTTCTCTGAGTTCACTCTCATCCCTGCAGAGGTCTGTGCATCAGAAGTAAGAACCCTGATCCTTGTAATAAATAAGAAGGCATAAGAAGTGACATAGCTCACACCAAAAATGTATCCTGCAGTATGTAATCTAACCTAAGTTAAATTCAAATCACCTCTAACATAACACAGCACTGAAATAATATTTCATGCAATGTATATACCTTTAAATTATCCATAATTAATGCTTATCTATGCATATTTATGCATTTTAACATGTTTTAATGTATTCTTTGTAATTTTAGTTATTTATTTATTATTAAATAATTTTCATTTCTAAAATACAATTACTTCTAGTATAATTAGTAAAATCTTCATTTCTCAAGTGGAAAACCATCAACAGAAGCTTTATTGTCTTGAAATACAGAAGCAGCAATAATATACCAGATTTCAAACATTTCAGAGCAATACCATATTTAAACAGTGGTGTTCATTTTCTTCAGAACAATTTAAAAATCTTAATGGTTTTAATCCTGGGAGCTAGCGTCTTTCGGAACCCAGTTCTGGGCTACATTTTCAGTATTAACTTGGAGCACCGTACACACACCCTCCTGCAGCTAGCATTGCCATCCCCATTAAGTGCTTTTGAAGTGGTAAGGCTTGCTTCAGCCTCATGACACAAAGAAGAATAAGTAATACTTTAAACAGAGAAAGTGGAAAAGCAAAGTACGTTGTTCCAACCAGAGCCCAACAGGAAGCCAGAGGCAGGAACTGACAGAAATCTCCTGGTCCCTTGGCCAACACCTTTGGCACAGGAATAGCCTTCAACATTAGTTTTGCAAGATCCATATTAATGGGTAAATGAATAGAACTACTTATCAATGTGCTACTGGTTTAAAATCATGGACGTCTCAGTTGGCCCTCTGAACTAAAATAAACAAGCAAAACAATGAAGTTCAAACAGGGTCTGTCATGAGCCGCAGAAGGTGATGCCTGACAGTACCTGCCCTCCATTGCTTGTTGCGAATATTCTCGTTGTCCCTCCACACTGCTTCACGTACCACAAAAACCACAGGGCAGAGACCTCGTGGGGTTCAGAAGTGACATCCACATTCACAAAGAGAGTTGCGAAACTCTTGGCAGCACTGCAGCAAAGACAAGAGAGTTAATTTAAAAACAGAGGAAGGGTGACACTCTCGTTCTTTAGAAGGGCAGAAACTGTCTTTGGCAACCTTTTCTTTCACCGAGGGCAAAGGATTCCTTAATTTCAGTTGAAATATGAAATAATATCCACTCCTTTTATGCAATATTTTTCAAGTAACCCTGCAAAAAAATGTTAATCAAGCACTGCTGATTCCAGCAAAATTAGGGCTCCAGGAGGCACCAGACACAATGAAAGTGCACCTCACTTTATGCTACTAATACAAAGTTAGCTTGTCACCCTAGACTCAGGATTAAGAAAACCCTCCTGTCTTCACTGGACTCCAAAACCACCATGTCCTCCCATGATTCCTGGGTTACGTCCAAGAGCTGCAGCCCTGTCTGCACTTGCTGAATGCCTGTCCCTGCAGCAAACAGCATAGAGGTTATTCAACACTTGTCATACAAAAGTTAGAGGTCTTGTCCAAGCTAATTATCTAAACTCTCTGGATTGGTCAGCATCCCCTCACTGCCCACTCCTCTGCTGTGCTCAGGGAGGTGCTGCAGCTGGAACACAACAACGAAAGAAAGCTAAGTAGTAAGCCATAAGTGAAGAGACAGCATATACAGATTCATGCAAAAGTCTAGCAAGAAAAGGGAAAGGGTAATCTTGGTTGCTCAACTAAGTATTTTAAATGGTGGTCTGGTGGCCAGGGCTGATGTACAAAGAAGTGGAAAAGTGGCCTGTATCTGAAGGAGGATCACTGCTTTATGTCCTCTAGTTGGTGCTTTTGTAATAGCTCTACTGGAAGTTACTGTATAAACCTGTACAAGATTTTGGGGTACACTAAGACAGAGTTAATTAAGGCTCAGGGAAACATTCGTCCTGTTACAGGTAAAGGCTTCCTCTGCCCTCCCTCTAAGAAGGAGTTTAAAGGGACATGGACAGGACTAGGAGATGCTCAGCTTAACTGCATTGTGAGTGACAGGGACTGAGTTTCTATAGGTATTTCATATGCCAGGCATCAGGCAATGAATAACTTCCATAGCCAATACAGAATCTACTTTTAGTTGCTTCTTCTTTTTACAGTGTTCAAACTTAAAAAAAAAAGCATAACTCAACCACACTATTTCAAACTCAGTTATAAATCTACATAGAAAAAAGGCATCTTCTGACCCTTCTAAAAATGCAAAGTCCTGCTGAAATAAAAGGCTGATCCGTTTTATGAAACATGGGTGCATTCTGGCTTCCTTCTTGACACCAAAAATAATACAGAAAATACTTATCAATTTTTGTCTCCGTAAACACGTACTGTAAAATATGGTCAACTCTGAAAGATATTTTGTCTACTGGAAGAATTAGTATATGAATTTATTAATATTTCATAAGCAGAAGGTATTAGAAAGTGGTTAAATTCTCCCAGTTTCTGCTGTCTTCTCTTATTGCTTTTCAGCACTTCAGTTCCCTAGTTCTCCTCATGTTTCACCTGGGAATGGCAGTATGATTTTAACCAAGAGCACTCAGTGTATTTCCAACTTGCAATTCTAGCCAAAAGCAAACCTGTACACTCTGTTAGATGAGAGGAAATAGTAGAAGATTACCCTTCTGGATCATTACCTTCCAGGGTGGGAAGTTTCTACAGCATGTTACCTAAATCTTGAACAAACTGGGCAAATCAAGCTGAGATGCACATATAAAATCTGAAAAGCATCTTGGAATTCAGGGAGCCTGACAGTTAGGCCAATACTCAGGTAAAATGTCAAGTCTTATTACATCAGAGTTTGAAAAAACATGACTGTAGTCACATGAGCTATTGGATATTGAATGACTGCCGATGAGTGGCGTTCTGCTACCTTGTCTGGTTCCTTATCAAATCAGAGGTTCAGATGGCCAGCAGAACTGTCAGCATACATTTCTATTTGGCTTTACTGAACACCGATAGTGATACAAACGAGAAAGGCTTTCTATATGCTTTTGCACATTTATCACTCTTGTTCAAGCAGAACAACCAGAAGATTAAAAGTTTTCGGACAAGAGCCTACTGTCCATTAACAACAATCCTGTTGCTCTATAGAGGCCGGCTGAAGCCATAAAAGCGCCCATTGATGACAGTGTCAGCTTGAGTCGGTGCTAAGCAAGCTTCTGCACCAAGCTCGTGCAGGCTCCCTGCAGCCATGCGTTGGGTGCTTAGTGATTCTGAAGAGGTTCCTGCGGAAATCAATCTGCTTTACAGCAAGGCAGAATTAATGTTTTCTTTTTTCCTTCAGTGCCAAGAAAACCAATCAAACTGTTGTTGAATGGCAAATAAAGAAAAATTGCTTTGATGTACACATGAAAACAGGAAGCATTTTCAGTTTCCCTGGGTGGTATATAGTGCAGCAGTTAAACAATAGAATGATGGGTGTTAAAGTGATTTAGTGCTATTTCAAGACAAATGTTATTTTTATAGTGCTTTGGTAAAATCAGCTGGCCCAGCACTGAATAAAAGTGTGTTGTTCCATCAAAAGTTTGATTCAAAAACCTGCAGAGGCCAGAACATTTTTCTCTTAGAAGTTAAACACACAGTAACAAGAGAAAAAGTGCATATAACAGATGAAGGTACTACCTATGTCTTCAAAAGTAACCCTCCCCAAATACGTTTTCCTTTTATCTTTATTTTAGTCCAAAAAGTTATGGAAATTTAACAGAATCTACTGTGTGTACTGACAGGTGTTGTGGTCCATTATTACAAGATTTTCTCACTCCATTTCTTCAAAAAGGCTGTATTCTAGCGGTAGTTATATCTGTAAAGCAGTAACACCTATTTGGAGCTCTAAGGTATATAAACATAAGCATTATAATTTGTACTAAAGAGTTCCTTACTTGGTCCAGCAAATTTTATCTATGAAATCTTGCATAGTCATTTTGTCCCATTCTTCTGCATGTGGAGCCTTCCATGGGGCTTCACTAGGAATCTAAGGAGACATAAAAAAGCATTCATCAGCAAATGAATGAGTGGCATAAGAGACAACAAACACAAGCACAAACAATCTCATCTTTACACGGTAATTCAGCCTGCAAATTCCTGGCAGGTAATACAGTGAACTTAACAGAGGATGCTTTGAGTTTTTTGCTGTTTAAGATTTTTTTCTTTTTTTAGATTTAAGAATAGAGAATAATTTTAGAGTTAAGAACTTTACCTAGAAAGGCAAAGTACAGTGCTGGGGAATGTCTCTGAGTTAGACCATATCTCTCCCATTCAACTATGCAAGCAACAGCAACCTCTTCTCCAAATCTTGTAGCTCAGTCAACGGAAAACCTACGCCACTGGTAACAAACTAAAACAGTTGAGCTGAATTTGAGGGTGGAGAAGGGTGTACATTTGAGGTCTACAAGCCTCTTAAAATATTACTTGCCCAATCATCAGGTAAAGTACTAAAAATCACACACATAAACCCTAATATTCATATATTCAGAAAAACAAAGGTGTGACTGCAGACAGCCTCCACAGCATGACGTTCAGAAAAGCTTGCCAGGATGCTACTTAGAACATGTGCTCTGAACATCAGTGCAACCAAAATGCAAGGGCACAACGCTGCTCTTGTCAGCACCAGGTTTGTTCAAGCTTGAGCAGCCTGGCTATCTTCGTCCTCATCCCGTCTTCACTCTGCCCCTCATGGAGGTAACGCTGAGCTGAGACAGTCAGCTGCAATTCTTCATGCCATACCTCCTTTCCCATTTCATCCATGGTCCTCCATAGGTTGTTGTAGTCCAGGTAGGCCAATGGATTCCACATAGGAGGGAACGGACCTTTAAAGGGGTAAGACTTACCCTAAAAGATGAAAACCAAACAAAAACACCATAAAAACTACATACAGACATAATGTTGGCTTCTATATGTGGGAAGCTGCATTGAAAGGTTAAGTGTTCACTGGAAGAAAGCGGAAGAAATGTAATCACTACATGTAACAGCTTCCGACAGATCATGTCTGTGTGTGCACGTAGAAAAAACAGCAATGGGCACTAAATAAAACACGGAAGCTTCCCTGTGAATGTAAGGGAACACTTTTTCACTGTGAGGGTGACCAAGCCTTGGCACAGGTTGCCCAGAGAGGCTGTGGAGTCTCCGTCCTTGGAGATATTCAAAAGCCACCTGGACATGGTCCTGGGCAACCAGCTCGAGGCAGCCCTGCTTGAGCAGGAGGGTTGAACAAGATGGCCTCCACCAGTCTTGCCCATCTTCAACCATTCTGTGATCTTGTTATTCTACATGTACAACTTAAGTGTGATACACAGTTGAATTACGTCAGTTGTGTGCAGAACTGACACTGTTTTGTATCTTTAAAGCTTTATACTGAGCACTTCTGGGCAACAAAACTAATACCCTGCAGTAGAGTCACTAAGAACAGACCAAAAAAAAATGAGATGGAACAACACTGCTCAACTGAGACAAAAAATTGACTGTTTGTCACTGAAAAAGAGAAACATGTTACATTTTTTTCTCCTAAATGTTCATGAAAAGACTAAACTCTTAATTGCATTTAGTAAGGTTTTTTTTCTTTCAAAATCGGACAAAAGCAGCTGTGATGAGCTTTATTATGCACTAAAATCATAGCTCAGAGACCTTCCTGGAAAAAAAATGGTACCAGCTAACCTAAAAATCCCCAGACCTACAGAAAAAGTAACATTTACTAGCAATGACTTCTTCTTCCAATCGTCTGGCTGTAAATTCCAGAGAACGATAGTGTGGCCAACAGGAATGTCCTAATTACATCATTACACATTTAATAGTTAGATTTTATATATCTGTATGTCCACTACTAGATATTCAGACAGCCTAGCTGAATTAAGAGTGGAAGAAGACAGGTGATTTGTAGAGCTATTTTATTTACATGAGAATTTCCCTGACTGACTACATGAATGTCAGCACAACAGCACAACAGCTTTAAAAATTCAAAAAGAAATGCTCATTAGCATTATGTGGCTACTCATTTTTTCACAATGCATTCTGGACTCCATAAAACAGATAAACAATAAAGGCCACACTGCATGCCATGGCTGATTTTTCAAAGCCTGTATTAAATTATGTATTTAAGTGAGCACTGCACCAGCATGAATGTCAATTGGTAGAAGTACTAGCTTTTAACCGATATTTGATGCAGTGCCACACCAACCCATCACTACTAAAAATACCTACACTGGATTCAAAAGAAATACTGCATGAAGATTTAATATTTAGAACCAGGTTACAATAACACCACTGTGTCTTGTTGAAGTATCCAAAGACCACTTACTCGAAGAAGTTTCAGGCTTGACTTGATTTAGCCTCTTGATTAATAGTGTGAAAGAAGGGACAGAGCACATTATTCAAATCTGCAGGTGTTTGCAAGCACCACAAGAGAAGTACAAGGGCACAAATGGATCCTGAAAGACTCAAAAGTTTGGTCCATAAATAACAAAATGAGACATAATCTTGAAAAGAGGACTTCTAATTCAAAGCAAGAGATAGTTAGAAAGCAGTAAGGCTAAAAATTAAACCTAAGGATAAGAGAGAATCAGTTTACAAAAAAACCCCAAAAGGTTAGAGAAAGTGTAGAAGAACCTGTCTTTTCACCTAGTCTTTGTACAGACGCAGAACTAACAGAATCCTTGTCAGTAATACTAAGGTAACGAAAGTTAGCAAGAAAGTAAAGTGTGGGAGGAAAGGAATTAAATCTTTGGTACACAGATATATGAACAAGTAGCTGCAAAACAACAATTTCATTTTGCAGTGCTTTTGAGGAGAGCTTATGGTTTGTAAAATGCCAGAATATCAAATTTTAAAAAGTTTTCAATCAGAAGTTTTGTAATAGCCAGAGCAGATCTCCAGTCAGTTCACCAGCCAGAGATTTCAAGGTTGAAAACTTCGCATTTTCAATTTAAGAAAGGACATTACAGCAGATGTTCACAAATACTCCAGAAAATGGAGGGGTTTTTTTCTGGTTTTGGGGTGTTTGGTTTTTGGGTTTGATTTCCACGCCCCCCATTCAGCATGGAACCGAAGAGCATTTCTACAGCTCTTGCACTCAAATACATTAAATTGGAATCAGGAAAACATATCTTGGTAGATAGAGATGAACTCAGTAAGTTTGTTTCTTCAGAAGCATCTGTTTCTGACATGGACTTTTGGGTATTATTATGGAATCTCTTAACATGAAATTAATTTGAACTGGGACACACCTTCACACTCTGCTGCCAAAGGGTTACGAAAGAACAGCAAAAGCTCTCAGACTAAGCCCCTTTCTGCCCCAGCCAGTAACATCTGAACCATGGTGATAATTACCTTTAAGACTTTTTGGACATATTACAATTCCATAACTAACTCCTATGGCAGCAAGAAGTCAGTTTTATCGTGCCTTCTTCTGAACACTGGAGCCACCCTTCACTAGTGTAAACACCGTGTAGCTATTCCAAAGACAGAGCATATCAGTTTGGTTTTAAGTACCCAGCATTTCCCAGATTTAGATTTATGAAACATGTATACTGCTGTGCTCAAGAAAACCAGAACATCATCAAAATGGGTTATTCCAATTATTGATTTTGTTCTGAGCTACCTGCTCTGCCAGAGGCAATCCTAACTGAGTTATCCCCTCTGAGTTAACTCAAGTCTTATGAATTCCCTGTGGTGCTTCCTCATGAGCGCACGGCTAAGAGACACATAAAACATATCTTTGTTTTAGTATTCTTCTATTTCACTGCATTTGAACTGCTGAAAGGGAAATCTTGGATATGTCTCTTGTGCAGAAACCTGGGGTGACAAGTCTCATAAAGCACAAGAACAAGCTTCAACCTGGAAAAATACAATCAATCATAGAAGTGAGGGAGTCTCCTGCAAAAGTTAGTTTCAAGAGCTCCTAAGACATTACCTAAGACCTAATCCTTTTTTTGCACAGACAAAGTTCCAGAAGCTGTCAATCATAATTTTGTTTGAGAATAAACTGCAAGACTAGTCTCTACAGAGAAACAAAAATTGCAGCACCAAAGCAGACTACCCATAACTCTGAGTAGTTTCCAACTAACTGAAACATTCTAGCTCTACTTCTAACGAATTTGCACTTTTGCAAAAACAACCACCTTATTGATATTTAGGCTAAACTTGCCTATTTCTATCATATTGCTGGGAATAGCATTCTCCATACCTCCTGGTGCTCTATAATCTCTAAAGTAAAACAAGACAGATGAAAAATACGCCCCAAGATGTACAAAACATTTCCTCTTCAAATATTTTTTTATACCTAAATCAGAGCAGTATAAAACCAGCAACAATAACCAGCCCTTCTGATCATCTGACATATTTCAACACCAGTACTACAATGCTCCAACATATTTCTTACCTTTTTTTTTTTTTAGGGCTTAGTGGTATTTAATACAGGCACATATATATTTTTATAAATGGTTTCACGATGCCACTTGCAACGCTTCCAAAAACAGAACACCAACATCAGCAGCTGGAGGTCTACCTGGTGTTGTATGGGTCACCTGCTGCTTACACAGGCTGTTGCTGCAGCATGGGCTAAAGCATACCAAAGCAGATGAAACTATAGGGAGGAAATTCATGCAACCCAGCTGTCTCAGGAATAAACAAACAGGAAAATAAGAAATCCAGTGTTTGTCACAAATATTACAATTCCCAATAGATTTTCTCATCCATCTGTTTCACGTCAGCCAATGTTTGGCTTAGTTACACTGGACCCATGTAATATAAGTAGTATAGAAACAAACTTTCTGCATACATCAGCTCTGTTTCAGGTCGAATAGCTGACCTAAGAAGGGGGTTATTTCAGAGAAGAAAAAAAAAACACAGCATGGCAACTGAATACCAGCAGCCCCTTGAATATCAGCCCCAGCAGCTGGGAGGTCACAGGGACCAGATCTTTCTCCTGGGAAGGTGGAAGTGAGTGAATGGTTGGCTAAGAAACTACATGGTCTGCCAGGAATTATCATCAGTATCTCAGCGCAGAGTGGGATCTCAGGAGAAAGTCTGCTTTTGCAGGCACAGGACAACTTCATGCTCCCCTAAGCATTATGTACCCAGGTAACGCTCAGGTGGGATGCACTATTGTGAATTGACGCACCTGGTGCCAATGATCCATGCATTTTTTTATAGCACGGTATAAGCATCTTAAAAATGTAGTCAGCTTTCACTGGAAGGAATGAGATGGTGTGGTGCATTCTCTGCATCACTGAATGAACACAGATATTCCCTCAGCTAAACCATCTAAAGCTTGGAGTAACTGATGCTAACTTCACCAAGCTGTCACTCTGCATGTTAATTCACAGTCACATAGGTTTATAGGCACGCAGTGCCCTCTGCTGATTCACAGCACTGGTACTTCATACACACCTTGTTCTCTCAACTTAAAAACCTAGTAATGCCAATCATATGAGGTACAGAAACAGTAAGATGCAAAGTTGTGAGGAGAAAAATGAGAAACAGAAAAGCATCACTTCAGGCTGTAACTCTGTATCTGTCTCAGATATTCAGTTTCTCATCTGCTGCCCTGTGGAAAACTACCCTTTTGGTTTGGTTTGTGGGGGGTGGGTTTTGGTTGGTTTTTGTTTTGTTTTTGTTTGTTTGTTAGTTTTTTGTTTGCCTTTTTTTTAATCCATAGAATCTAGCAATATGTGTCTTTTGGACTAAGCCTCTTGTGTAGTCATAATTCTCAAGAAAACATGGCAACTAGCTGGACCAAGCTGAGAGGGGTATACAGGCCTACTTACAAAACGGTAAGTGTTGAGCTCCAGTGAAGTTCCCTTGTTTGAGAGACTGTTCAGGAGCTCATACGCTCAGCTGTTTACCATACTAACAGATATCCTAAAGGTAAAAAGATATATAGGTTAGAACACATCAATGCAGCACAAGAAAATCTGAATAACTAATGGTGCAAAGCTACAATATCACCAAAATACCCTCCAAATATCTTTCAATATCTAATTTGAGATCGTCAGCTGTGGATGCCAGAGTGTTTTGTGAAATTTGGTGAGCAAAAGCAACTCCATTTTAAGTGTAACATAGCCAGACACATTGGCTTGTAACATGCATCCTGAGAAGGAAAGGAGCTAATTTGGAACAATTTGTTTCTGCCATATTATAGAAATCAAGTCCATCTTCGCTTTGCCACAACATCAGTCATGCAATCGCTGGAATACTTTCTCTGCAAATAATGAGAAAAACAACAACACTGAAGTGATTTAGAAAGAGAAATTGAGGTTCTACTCTGAATTTAAAAGTGAATACAACTTCTTGCTCCAATCAGTGGATAAAAGAATTAAATAAGTCTCCTTCCAACTAGAATGGGATTTTTTGTTTTTGGACACTAAAAAACACCTTTACAAAAAGCATCCAGGTGTCTTATGCAGCACAGATTTATACGGACTGTGGTTCTAACTACCCTTTGACACCAGGCCTGCATGTCACTTTCAACACCTGAATTAAACCTGCCAACAAAGTGGATAAAATCAATAGAAAATTTTTCAGTACCTCTAGACTTAGTCTTAAAAAAAACCAACCCGAACCTCCTTGCCCTCCAAAAAGCAGATAAAAGGGCAAAAACAAATGAAAACAGGAGAAAAGAGGAGTTTCATTTGGGAGAAAGCCACCAAATGGGCTCTAACATAACTAAGCACACAGGGCACACACACTCTCTCACAACTATAACACTGTCTTTAACGTAGAAGTTAACATCGGGCTCACTAGTTCTGTTTCTGAGATACTCCAGGTCATTAAATCTCTTATCTAAAAAAAATGAAGCCTTACATAAGATTTTACAGATGTGTGAAACCTAGTACACTCCGCCAGCTGTTTCTGTATGAAATACACATTTATCTAATTACGCTTTTCTGTAGACCTCAATCAGCTTCTCAAGGGAAACAAAAATCAGCTCTAACCATCAGATGCAATTTAAGCTTTTCTCCCAGAAGCCTGAATTAAATAAGCTAGGTGGGAACACAGCTCCTTTTGCTTATCTACTACGGAACAGACTCCCAACTCCGGGACGAATAAGACTGAGGAAGTTTCTTTCCATTCGGATTTCATTAAGAAATGCATACTTTATTTCCAGTGCATTTTTCTTACTACTTTCATCCCCGTGCTACCATTAGGTCACAGCTGCCAGTCTTCCAGTCAATCTTCTTGATCAATACACATCCCCTGCAAGACCCTGCTTTACAGTCCCCTTTGACAGAGACCACCTTGCAGATTTGCTGTACATAATTTTGCTTTTTTTAGGCTGCTGTAATACAAATATTATCTATCTTTTAATTAAACTGGCCTAATTACGAACTTCCTTCTTGCACTTACTGCCAGGTGGCTGGCACAAAAAAGGGAAGACGCCCCTTTATTTACAGGGCAGGTCCAACGAGACCAAAACAAGACCAGCCTTTCCTATACTTCTGCCAATGACTGCTCTTCATTCACAGTGTGGAGGACATCCCTTGTGGGAGTCTGGAAGATGCTTGCACCAACCTCAGCCTATTCAATCCTCAGACTAGCTTTTGAGGCTATCAGCGAGTGTGATTAATGACACAGTGTCTTGTGACAGGAATGCCTGCATCCTCGTATGGAGTAAAGAGTTAAAATAACACAGATCTGCATTCCAATAATGACACGTGAAACTAACAAGGCCCTGTAGTAATTTAAGCAGTTTTGAATTTACTTGAGTTCCTTTTCAAGACACCAGATGCCCAGCGTATAAAAGATGCAGATGTATTCTTCTTGGTTCCCCAAGTTCTTGCTTACAAATTGTCAGCAAAAAGGGGAAAAGACAAAAGACGTGATGATGTTTTGCCGGGTTTAAATTGATGGCAACCGAGAGCCTCAAAGACTTCTCATTCTCTGACTGCACTGTAATTAAGATATACAAAGAAAAATGAAAGCGCTTGTATCAAGCTGTTCAAAAATTCATTTAAGCTGTTATATTCTATACTATAGACTATGCCAGGAGACACTGCCCTTAGATTTGCAGAGAAGCAGGTCAAAAGCTTAGATAAATCATATTACTTGGCTTCAGTGCATACATCACCGATATCACAGAAGAAACACCACTAAATGCTATAACTTTAGATACAGCAGTCACTTATCCAGCTGCTAATTAAATCCCAATACAACATGACCACCACATTTTTTATTCATGAATAAGACCACAGCAAACTGCATTTTAATAAGCACAATAGTGCTGAAAATTAATGACACTCCAGGGGACGGTAAAATCTTTTTCTGCACATCTGTTGTAGATGACTATGTAATCCGGTAATATTAGTGCAGATTTGTGGTTCTAGTTAAAAATACTGCATGTATGAGACTAAATATCCACCTTCAGTGATGTGCTGCACACAGGGTTCACATTAGCATTCTCCCCAGAGATGCTGATTGTATGTACCTGTATGAAAGTGGTGCCAAACTTGAAGACAGCATGACATGCATACAGACAGCTAGACCTGCCTAGTGACTAGGGAGGGGATGCTTCATGTTTCACCTAGCACTTTAACCTGAAAGACCCCCCTGGATGAGCGCAATGCCAAGCATGCCTTTTGGTGCCAAGGAAACAACTAGCAGAACTTACCTCAATTATAACCACGTGAGGAATGCTTCAGATTCAACACACTGTCAAAACAGCCAGCTACCTAAGCCAGCTGTTAGCACTATCCACAGTCTGCACTGAGATTAAAAGGAGTAAGTGTTACTACCACTTTCTAGCAATGACGCTATAATCTGGAGAAATTCCAGGAAGGATCATGGCATTATCCTACAGAAAGTTCTGGTATAAAAAACATCTGGAACAAAAATGGCAAGGAGCATCAATGGCAGTGGAGGGACCTACCAAAGGCTAATGACTGTATTTTGAGAAACAAGCTTTGTTGGTCTAATGCAGCCAGTAAGGACTCTTGTTGCCAGTCTGTGTTGCCAGGTTTTCATGCAAGGTCTCCATCACTGAAAATGGGATCACAGGATGTTCAGCTGGCACCACAGCAGGCCAAATTGTAGATCATCCTTACTTTAGACGAAGGAATCAAGTTCTAAAAACACTAATTTGGCAAAGCAGTCACACAAAGAAATGTTTCTTTACACAGATTTAGGGTAGCAGAGTAAATCAGTTCCACCGTTATCAAAGGAACCTGTGTTATATTTAGTATTTTGTATTTTATGTTTTAGATTTGATAATTTGTTTGTTTTAAATGCAGGAAGTTTGCATGGCTATTGGGACTGCACAAAAGTAAAGTGAAATTTGAATTAGCAAAGACAACATGTTTATAATTAAACCCTCACAATAATTGATATGTTTTCATTTTTCAACAGTTCTTTCCAGGGACTGTTACATGGCAAAGGTAAAAATTAACTGGACTATATACATTTTGGTTTGTTTTTCTAAGACAAAAGAGGTCATTTTGGTGAGGAAAATAACCACCACCAGTCAAAAGTTCCAAGTCTACCTATCTAAGGTAGGGCCCTGAATCCTCTCTTGGGCAGCTAAGGAAAACTTATTTTAAGAAGTGTTTTACATCCGCCTACCAGTCCAATGGGAGGACTATTAGGAGATGACAACTTCTCAGATAGTTCTGTTTTTGCTTCTTAAATCTAGATTTATGAACCTAACTTCAGTTACGCTGTTGAAAAGCAATGGTGTTCAGGCAGCAATTTGTCTATCAAATACTACTTGCAGAGCTATACTAATTTTCTCACTAAGGCTGATGAACTAGTATTTACACAAATGAATAGAACACACTAATTTCCTTTCAAAGAACATGAAAAAGTCTGCTTAACAAGTGGAGGGAAAGAAAAAAAATGTAGGGCAAGAAATATAAATTTGAGTTTCTGTGAAGATATCACACACAATATAAGCGAGACCAAAAATAATCTCACAATAGAACCTGACACCAAAAAAGACTGAAGGGGGAAAAAAAACCACACAACCCAATCAAGCTGGTAAAGCCTAATTAGCAGAGACCCACCCAGAGATCAACAAAATGCATTCTTTTCATTTTGTAGTACAAAGAAGCTGCATATATTACTTGTATTAAAAAGCCTCTAAAATGAATTTAACTATGAAAGGCTTGATTTTGCCTTTGGGTATATGTAAAAAAAGCAGCTGATTTTACAAGATGCACTATGATGCCTGATAGTGTAGCGAGAGGAATTAAAACCTTTAAGTTTTGTTGCCTCTCTAGGTTCAGAGAATTTTGCGGTCCAGAATTTAATTATACTTGGCCACAGTCACAAAGCTTGGGTCAGCATGTGAATCCAAATTCACACAGGGGTGACAGACCTTTTTATATTTTGGAATCTGGTTTGCAAGCTATGACTTCACAGTACTGCTTAGATTTCAGGGAGCACACGAGAGCATGGTCCATTACAGGCAAAGCATGGGCAAGCCACATGGCTGAAAGCGAGAGAACTGTAAGGAATGTATTACAGATACATGAAACACAAAGGCTGAAGATTATTACACCGATTTGGCCATACAGCAATGCATCTGTCTACTCTCTAGCGCTCACATTCCAATTATTTAACTGCGAGTAATTCTTCAACTATGTTAATACTTTTTCACTGTTGTATAAAAACACAGAAACAAGAAGGAAATAAAAGATTTTAAATGAATGAAATCAGGAGATTTAAATAAGGTGCTACTGACTGTGAAGTGTTTCCTCTCTTTACCTCCTGCTTGGCTATCAGGGAGTGCTCGCACACACTCCTCTCCCTCCTCTCCTCAGGAGTTCTCCTATAGGCAGCCACACTGGGAGCCTGAGCCTACAAACTCTGTCTAAACCTAGCCTTCAGGCTCTTAGCATGCCTTGGGAGCACCTCATCCAGCAGCTGTGATCTCTCTCCTTGGAGACATTCAACACTTGACTGGGAACGGCTCCCAGGCAACCTGACCTAACTACGGGGCAGACACTGCTTCAAGCCCAAGGTGGAGNAGGAACCTCCAAGAGTCCCTTCCAGGGCAGCTTTTTTCCATGGCTCTGTGCAAGCTGCAGTGCCAATCTCACACATGTGTGCCAGCACTCAGGCTGAGTCCTTCGCCTGCATCAAATTGCCATGGATGCTCCATCCCCCTGGCGTATGTAAGGGCGTAACCTGTCACCTGTGAGCATCTCTCAGTAGGTCTTAGCAGAAGCACATGATTGCTGGAGCAAGCCCGGGCCCTCAGCCTTCCTCACAGGTCCCCCAGGATCTGTTTGCACAGATGCAGGCATTAACCAACGTAGCAAGCACCCGACATCTCCAGGCTTGGATGGCTTGAATGCCTCCAGCAGCAGACTGGCTTCCCCTGCCTCTGCATTTCTGGATACAAGTCATACTACTGTATAGATTCCCTGGACCTGTGTCCTAATGCCTTAGGATCCCAATTCATGCCCCTTTCTGCACCCAACATACAGACAAAGCCAAGGCATGTCCCTCTCTGCCAGCCTGGGATATGTCCCTGAAAGCCAGCAAGTCCTACCAGTGCTGGGCAGGGAGGAAAGCTGAGAGCCTTGACTCGCACCAGCCCTCACCACCCCGGGCTAAAAGGTACCCACAGGTGACGGTAAAAGGCTATGCGCAGCCTCTGGCAACTCATGCGATATGACACTTGTGGTTAAGGGAAAGACAGACTGTCCTTGGCAAGAGCCCAAACTTCTACATTTGTGCCATTCTGTTTTCCTCGCTCTAAAAGCCCGCTGGAAAACAAAAGGCTCTTTCAACCAGCATAGTAGTACTAAATATCCCCCCCACAAGCTGGTTCCTAGAGATCCTAAAAGAAAATGGCGTCTGGCTTACCAAACAAGCAGCCATGTTTCACTGGCTGCTGACCATAAACCAGGCCCACATGGTAGCTTCAGCTTTGGCTTCAGTGACTTCTGGCGACATTTTGGAATGCCCCCATGCTAGGGCAGCAAGGTTGTCCTGAGAGCTGGTCATCCTGACTGGTCATGTCAATTGTCTTCTACCATTAAGGTTTCCCCTCATGGCATGACCTCCTATTCCTGTTGAGGAGACTGAAGGCTAAATAGTGTGAATAAGCAGAAAACTTGGCTTTGAGGATGATGCCAGAAGCACACAAAACAGAAAAGTGTGCACGTACCCATCAGCTCTATCACAGCAGAAGTAACTGTGGACAGTCACCACAGCAAATCACTTTGAGAATACACTTCTTTTTTATAACAATTGAGTGGAAAAAATATTGGAAAACACATGACAAAACACCTTTGCGCTATTGCTTTTTTTAAATCTGTCAATGTTTTCTTTAACCTTTGATCAAACACCAACTACTATCTGACAAATATTTTGCCAGTCACTGCACAATGGCTTTTCATAAGCATACAATGAAACTCACTGTTAATTTCCTCAGGACTAACACAGAAATTTTCCCTTCTGTGGGAGTGCAACACTGCTCTAATAAAGAAAGGAGAAAGGATGCACTTTTGGAGAAAGCATAGTACAAATACCAAGAACACGTGGGCTTTTTACCAGCTTCACCATAGCTGTCTTGTTTCAGATCGTGAACAAATCATTTAGCTTTGCCTCCACAAGAACGTGTGACTCCCAGAGCCTCTTGCAATTACTATTACAATGCCTTTTGCTCCTCTGCAGGTTAGTTTCCCCATCAGTAAAACCAGACTTAACCTCTTGTGTTTCTTTCAGTCAGGATAATAACTGTCACTGGTTTAGGAAGCTCATCCTGAGAAACTTTCAGCCTGAGTACCTGAAGGGGGCCTATAGGAAAGATTCGGAAAATCTTTTTAGCAAGGCTTGTTGCGATATGACAAGGAGTAATGGCTTTAAACTAAGGAAGGATAGATTTAGACTAGATATAAGGAAGGAATTTTTTACAGTGAGCGTGGTGAAACACTGGAATGGGTTGCCCAGAGAGGTAGTGGAGGCCCCATCCTTGGAAGCATTCAAGGCCAGGTTGGAAGGGGCTCTGAGCAACCTGGTCTAGCTGGAGATGTTCCTGCTCACTGCATGGGGGTTGGACTAGATGGCCTCTAACGGTCCCTTCCACGCCAAAGCATTCTATGACTTCTGAAAGGGACTTTCAGACACCTTGGGCAGTGTATATGAGAGCTGGCCTGTACAGAAGAGTCACAATTGTACTGTTCATAAACATGGGGCTTTTAATTAAGAGCCCAGACCTGAACCAAAGCATCAGCTAACAGCTAACAGGATGTGTCTGCAGGGCACACATGAAGATATGCATGCATATAGTAATGTGTATGAGTTTTTCATTACCAACATACTTATTTTTCTCCAAGAAACTCAGATGATGTGTACTAAAACCGGTATATTCCACTGTAGCATGGATGGAAAACAATGAGAAAGGAGATCACTACAACTTACCTGTCTACAGCAGCACACTTGAAAGTATCTTACCTTGACATGGTGTATCAGGTGCTCAACTTCATTCACTTTATAAGTCTCTATTCCTAACTCTTTAGATAACCGCAGGAGACGATTTTGTGTTGGCCCCACGTAAGCTCCTCCAAGGTCCACATATTTAACTTGCTTATTCTAATTTATCACACACAACACAGAAAAGGAGAAAAAAAAAAGAGATTAAAAAAGATAAGCCCTTTGTAAATAGCATACAAGACAAAAGCACAATCCAGAGGAATTCTTTATATGAGACACTCCCAGAGCATTTTGGCCAAGACTCATCTCCCCACGGAAAACTTCAACTCTTTGGTAGAGTTCTGGTGTGGTGATTACCGAGAATCTCATATAAGGAATTCACAACACGCTTAGCTGGCCTGTTGTCACATTACAGCCTTAACAAACATGAGAAGAAAGAGACTGACAGGCAGAGAGAGAAGGACAGAGTCAGAGACATCTGTGTGGTTCTGGCTCAGCCAGGCATCTTGCCAACAACCAGTTCAAAACAGACTATACTAGGACGTAGCACAGGTAAGATTTTCTAATGAGCATAGCGGCAGGGGGTCTCCCAGGTCAAAACAGGGCAGAAGGGAAAGAAGCAAAGGGAGACATGACAATTCGAGTTCCCATCCACCCCTGCCATTCCTCTAGCCTACGTCGCTCCTCACAGGGCTTGTTAAGGTTCAGTTTGAGGCTCTTCACAGTATAAGTGGCCTTACAGGTGTTTCTTCATAGAGATTTCTCCAGTCTCTCCCCCCAAAGAAATGATTTTGAATCTTAGTTAATCATGTTCTCTTTCCCAGAGGAAAGGACTGATGACTCCAGAGCCTGCAGATCACACAGAAATATTCTGTCCCCACCACCATGCCGGTCTTTCCCTACTCTTGCTGGTACAGTATCAAGAAATTTCCCACCTGCTAATGCTCTAGAAATTTTCCCTCAAGTAGGTCCTTCAGCACAAAGTAACTACATTTCTGTACACTATTCATATAGTATATGTATACTATACATATATATACACACATACAGCATATATGTGTATAATTATACCCATGTATAGTATATACTGTATGTATGCATATGCAGTATAAATGGGTTCGGAGATAATTACCCTTATGGTGTATGTTCTTCCACCAACCCTGTCATTGGCTTCCAACACCACCACATTCAAGCCTGACTCAGTCAGCAGTTTGGCTGCTGAGAGACCTAAAAGATAAAAAGAAAAACAATTAAAGAATACATCTGTATATGCACTTCATGGCTTTTGTGACTTGACATATCAAGTCACAAGCTAACCATCCAAATCCTGCATTTTTCATTCAAATGCTTTGCTGGTGCATGAGGTGGAATTAAAACAACCCCAGTAATTGTGAAATGGAACGGAAGCCATGTATTAAAGCAGTTTGTGGTCAAATTTTACATGTGCTGAGCACCTTTTGCACCACATGCTCAGCTCTTCTGATGCAGAAGCAAGCACTTGTTATGATAGTCATCCAGGCAGAGAACTTGGGGAGGACCGCTTTCTGTATTCTAATATCAGCACGTCATCTTTTATAAGCCAAACAAAAAAATGGAAGAAGTGAAGTTTTATTAGGACTGTCCTAAATTTCAAGAGTTTTCCTGAAACTTGTTGTATGTGTCTGCTTTCCACATCTGAGTATTTTAAAGTACATTAGCAAAGTTCCCATGCAGTCAGGTCACAGGTTTCTTGTCCTGAAGAACACATAGTCTGACACAAAACAGACAGAATGTGCACTTGTGTGTGGCAACAAGATGAAAAAAATTTGGGTAAGTCTACCCAAAAAAATTGTTTCATTCCTCTTCCATTTTCTTTCTACACTTTTTGTTCCATCTCATAATTCTTGAAGCTGAGACACCAAGCAAGGGAACAATGGGAATACAGGAGGGAACATCTCATTTTAGTTCTGATGAATAATTCATCGTAATTATCATAGAATCATAGAATGGTAAGGGTTGGAAAGGACCTTAAACACCATCTGGTTCCAACCCCCCTGTAATGAGCAGGGACACCTTCCACTAGACCAGGACGCTCAGAGCTCCATCCAACCTGGCCTTGAACACGTCCAGGGAGGGGGTATACTAGCATCAGGTCCTGCAGCAAGTGTGTCAAGTAGGTATGGGAACAAAAGGAACTAGACAGGGTGCACACCACGGCGAGAACACAGCCCACAACGTATTAACTTCTTAAGATTATCACTGCCTTTTACTTCAGCACACAAAATGAGATCTGTACAAACTGAGGTTCTTGCTTTGGCCATGTGTGAGTGAATTTATAGCAGGATGACAAGAGTTATATTCTAGAGGGTTGCGTCATCCTCGTGAACCAACAGGATGTAACAAAGAAAGTTAAGCACAGGCCAGGCTAGAAGCCACACTTGCACATCATAATTTACCTATCCTTTCTGTCTCTCGCCACCATCAGAAGGCAACCAGTTTCCTTTCTGTGTCCTAGTACATGTAGTTTTTGAGAAGCAGTCGTTCAAGCAGATTGTTCCAAGCATAAGGCAGCCACGGAAATAATGGCAAAAGTGCTGGCAGGAAAACCAGATGGCCAAAGCTAGCATGGCAGGACTGAATGAAATGATAACGACAAAAATATAGCAGCCCTGGATAGAGAAAGAATATTAATGAGAGCTACTAAAGGCGCTACAGAACATCCTGGTCATCAGCTGGTGGCTTGGAAGCAGAAGTCCTGTTCCCAGCACTGCAGTCAACCTGTTGCAGTGTGCCAGTAAAATCACTTAAGCTCTTTATTTACCCATCTGTAAAAAAACAAAAAAAAAAAATAGAGACAATGGTGTACAACTATCTATCTAAAGGATTTGACATTTTCTGAAGAAAAGCAGCAGATGTTTCCATTAAACCATTACACTGTCCTGCTTTTATTTCTAGCTTCATGGGTTTATTTATCTTGGATTTTCACAGAAGTGTTAGTGAAAAAAACAGTAGCGACACTGATAAAGATATTTCCATAATTCCTTAGTGAGGAAATTATACTGCAGAAACATCTGGCTGGATCAGTTGCTTTGACTACGCTCACAAATATTTGAAGATACCACGGAAGAACAAAATACAGAAAACAGTCATGGTATGCAAACACGGACCACACCTTCAATCAACATGCAAAAAGAGATTGGCTCCTGAAAAAAAACAGGCAAAAACTACCTAAATAAATATAGCTTACCCGTTAAAGAAAAAAAAAAGTTGCTTTTCAAAAAAGACAAATATTTCATCAGTTGGAGATCAATAGTAGTTATTAATAATTTACAGATTGAATACATAAGCTGAAGGCTGTTGTCACTGCAGGTTTCTGCTGGCTTATCACACTAACAGGTATTGACTAATCAATTAATAATATTCAGTTACCAACACTGATTAAGGAACATGAGATTTGACTTTCTTTCTTAAAATCTAATGAATAAACATTTCAGTACAGCTGGGAACAAAGGCAGTTTATTCCCAAGAGCTCAACAGACAGAGAAGCTTGTGAAAGGATAGCTCTCTAGACTCCACTGAAACGCAGCCAATTCATGGTGGTCAGCCCAGATACCACCTCCTTGTTTCGTTATGCACCTTTCATCCACCCCATCAAATTCACCTACTATTTACCCCCTACTGTTTGTTTTGGGGCAGGTGCCAACTTTTTTCTCCCCCATACATTCACAGATGTACCTGTTAGAGACGGGTAACAGTTTACTCTTTCCTGATGCAAATACAAAAAACCAAACCAGTGCTGAGTGGGGAGGATTGGGCTCACTAATATCTCGCTGCCCCATGCCCATCCTCCAGCAGATCAGATCTCTGTAGGTGGAGAGATGTGTCCTTGGGGCTTGACTCTATAATGGAAGTTGCAGTCTACAGGGTTCCAAAACAAAGCACCACCTGACCACTTCTTTTCAAGGGCTGGTGGCCCACCTCCTTCTCTCACCTACATGACAGCTCTGTTCTGGTCCAAAGTTTGCTGAAGAAATTATGCAGATAATTGCTGAGAAAGGCATGGAACACAGCCAACCTCTAGCTCCTCCTCACAAACGTGTAACTGGGGAAAAAGGTGGAAGAAGGGAAGGCAGAGGCTCAGGAGGGTCAGACGGCACAGTGAAGGACCAGATTAGGTCTCATAGCGCGCACGGCACAGGATAAGGCAAGACTGCTGTCACAGATACCACATCACAATGCAATACTGACAGGCAGGAATGTTGCTGGTTTTGGTATCACAGACTTGGAATCACAGTACTGCCGTATCACCCCTACCCGTTCCCTGGAGCTGGACCCAAGGCCCCAGACGGGCTCTTGGACTCTTCCTACAACAGCGAGAGGACTGGATGCTGCAGAGGGAGAGCTCCAAGTCAAAGTGATACAAGGACAGATAAGGCACCAGGAACAGCAACAAAAACATATTAAAATTGAAGTGAATACTAGCACACGAACACTGAGGCATGAGGTTGAGGTTTGCTTTTCAGAAACTACAGACTGCTGCAGGAAACCCCTACAAACCACAACCTCTATTCTGGGCAAGAGTCAGAGCGGCCTCTCTTGTGCTTAATACTCCAATTGCCACAAACAGAGCGTGCTCGCAGCCTGTGAAGCAAAGCCTGGAAAAATCTGTCATACGTGATGCAAGATCTTCTCTTGGGAAGCTTAACCCTTCACAAGTTTCACATTTCAGCTCTGTCTCTGGCTGACCTCTCACTCTCTTGCACATCACTAACAAAAGGCAGATCTTTAACATCGCCTCCATTCCTCACAAGTGAGGCAAACAGCCACATTCAAATGTAAACTTCATCCAAAACCGTGACTGATGCTGTTATTACTCCTGTTTCGCGCACAACATTTTGTCACCCAGTGGCATCCTCCCCTCCTCCCCAGGAGCATTTCAACAGAATGAGATCTGAACGGCAATATAAGGGCTCAGCCACTTCACAGAGAACAGTAACTGGGTCCAGTTCCCACTGCAGGTCAGCTTTCTTCAAGGGGCAACAGAAAGCTGTATATATATGGCTGAAAACATACGGTTAAGCAGCCTCACCTGCGGCTCTGCTCAGAGAATCGACAGGCAGATAATTAACGTAAACAACAAAGCAGCCAAGATGATAGGTCTCATTTGAAGCCCCAGACTGAAAATACCATTGTGCTTAGAGGGTGTTCAACCGGGCAAGCCTTCATCCGTTACCACAGCAACCCGGTAATCAACTGCAGCCACTCGGGAGATACTCGTGAGAGATTGCCTCCCCCAGAATTTTATAACACAAGTTCAAGCCACGAAAATCGGTTCTCCATCGTACAGCACTCTGCATTCACACAGATCTTACTCAAATGTAATAATCACAGCAATTATTTCATCTTCAGTTCCAAATTATTTCTTTCCTCTTTGACATCTCTGTACCTGCAAAACATCTTAAATTGGACCGTTTGACTAAACAGCTTCATTACGATCTCATTTTCTAACATTAGCAGCTTTCTTGTATTAAGAGAACAACTAATTAGGAATTTATTTATTTATTTTTAAAGATAAAATCTTGAATTTCTGTGCTAGGGCAGAATTCAAACTCACATGTGGATTGACAAATGTGAGAAGAGTCACATTTTTCATCTGACTCCCATGTATTACGGGCTACAATGAAGCCCTAGAATCAAACATATCTGATGAATTAAAAAAAACTTTTTAAAGTAATTTTTTTAAAAACTAATCAGAATTTTGTAACACCAATCTGATTCTGCCTAGAATCAGCAAATTTACTGAAATACCCTCTTAAGCTCAGCATTTGCACAAAAAAAATCACTAGAAAGGACATGATTGGAAGTTGCATCTCTGACACAACTCTACATGATACTTGTGACTTCTTCCATTTAGTTTCTTTTTTTTTTTCAGAGGATACTTCTATCATACTCTGGATGGCTAGACAACAAATATACTACAGCAAGTCCACAAGGCAGATTTTATTTCTCCCTCGGGTTACACCCAATTCCCTTGCAGGGTATGAGGCACAGGGTGGGTAACTTGGAGAGGGACAGATTATAAAGCTGTAAACAGTTTATTTCCAAAAGCATCCCCACAGTTCCTGATGTACCTTCACTGTATTACTCACTATGTTATCATGTTCTCCCATGTTTATCTCCCTTCCAAAACAAATAAACAAAAAATCTCTTTTCTCTCATGTATGTAATTATGAAAAAAGAAAAAAANATACAAATTCTAAATTTTAATTGATGTAGGGGGNAAAGTAAGAGCCTCCATTCCACTGGTANTCATTTAATAGCTTCNAAGTTGGCTTTCAAAAATCTGTTCACTTTACAACCTTAAAAATTTCTCTCTCCAACTAAAATTGTAAGTTGAGCATGAAGAAAGGCTGCCATCATACTTGTACTTATTTGCAGATCTTACTACAGAACTTACATGTCTCATACCTGGATTTCCTCAGATTCATGGAATCTGCTGATATTTATCTCTCCTTCTCTTTGTTTATTTATATTGACACCAAAGACATGTTTACAGAGTATTTCCCAGGAGAGTTTTAACCTTTGTAACAGATGCCAGACACTTGGGCTCTGCATACAAACACTAGCTGTACATGTGGATTAGAAACATCCAGCACTTAAGAGGCAAGGAGACGATTTTACTTTTGTTATCCCTTCACAACGTGTGTGAACAAGCTCTACAGTGGCTCAGCTAACTGCTGACAGCGTCCCCCTTGACACGACATGTTTGAGCAGGGGCTGACACCTGGCTTTCCCAGTGTACTTGCAGCTACCACACGCCATCCTCCAGGAACCAGCTGAAAGCTCAAGCATGTCTGCATGAGAAGTGGCTGCCACAACACAAAATAAAAGCCAAATAATGCCCAAATTGACAAGTTTCTTCAGGACTTTTGCCTTGCTCTCAACCTGTTCGGCCACATCTAACTCCCTGTCTCCAGAGGCTCCAAGTAACAGATGCTCCTGTACCCAGAGCCAGCAGGCAGGGCAGCCCACAGCACTGGAGCCTGAGCACCTCGATGAGGTCCAGAGCAGCAAACAAACACAGCATGAGTCGCAACAGGAGGGCCTGTCACAAAATGCACCTTGGAAAGGGCATAAGGACTCCGCCTGCTGAACAAGCAGACTCCTCTGCCCTGGGGCGAATGGAGAAATGGTGGGATGTAAAAATGTTTCCCAAGACTGACAGAAAGGAGACATACCATAATTGATTACATATAAGCAAATAAGAATTAAGGGTCAAAGGTAAATGAACTCAAGTATTTCTTTGCATAAGCATTAAAAAATACTAGTCAGACCACCTTTGTCCATGGACATTTAACATCTTGAAGCTGTTATTTTAGAAATCTAGAGATTTGTATTCTTCTTCTCAATCTTGAGTCTAAGTCTCATTTTGACCAGAGGGGCCAAGAATTTAGTTTCTTTTCTTCATGCAAGTGACGAGTCTCACAAAAATCACAAAGCCTGAAGTAGATGAAGTGTCAAGAAAAAACAGCAAATCTGTCAAAATCTACAAAAAGTTATAGAAGATGGGTGCTGTGGGATTACACGGTAAACACAAGTTCCCTCACTATGAAATGTCTTCATACAGTAACCCTTACCTACGATCTCTGATGCTCAGAAATACATACAAAATGCATACAGCAAATAAATGAGCTTGGCCAAAACTGCTGCACTGTACCCAGTGAAACAACATCCACCTGTCTTCACAGTGCAGAAGAATTCGTGAGGAGAACCCTTTTGTTAGCGGTCAACACAGCTGCAGTGTTTGACCCAAGGCAAAAGGAAGAAATACAGAGGAATATGCCCCGAGCAGTTGAGGTAAATTGCGAGCGTCGCAGAAAAACACTCCTTGGACCAGGAATACCCTCTGGGTGAGTTTGTAGCATCTAAAAATTAGATCAGTTAATGGAAGAATGCTGTTTGCTGTTGCTTAGACCTAATTACTTAAATTCAGATAAAACCCCTCTTGTTTATACACAGGGTTCTCTGACCTCCTTTTAAGAGATGTCCCGAAAACACCCTGTCAGTTCAGTGCCATTAGCGTAATGCAGTTTGCATGCTGCTGCGATACTGAAGAGATGGAGGGCAGAACCAGAGAAAAGGTATGTTCTTATCTGCAGCTAAGCAGCCGTTTTGCACCAGTGGGTTTTCTCCTTCAAGTCTTGGACAGTTTCTTTATTGCATTACTGTGTCAGAAACTGCAGTTTAATAGCATTGGTTTTGTTTGTGTTGACCGCTCTAATGAACACAATCCGATTACTGCTCTGCCACTGAGAGATTGAACCTGGCGTTGGTCACCTTTACCTCTGTCACTCATCATTAGCCAGCCAAAACGTTTTAACTGAAATAATGGCTTGAGACAACAATGTCTGTAAGGCATTGTAGATAAGGATTGTAAGCACAATAAAAAACAAAACAACAACAACAAAAAAGCAAAACCAACATTGGCCCAGGGTCTGCATGAGTCAAGGTGATACAGGCATTTTTTGTAACTTTGCTCACATTATGAAAAAGTCAAGGGATTTTGCTCTTGTGAAGAATACTATCCCTTTATGAATTCAACGGACATGCTCAGAATTGTAACACGAGCACTACAACAGAGATAGCTAAGTGCACACCGCCTGGAACTCAGTTCACATCAGGCTGGCACACTGCTATCAAAAATGGCGATCACAAACAATACTCAGTTTTCCTACTTCGCTGTTTTCTCAGTCCTCTGCAAGACAAGGTACACAGCATCCAGATTGCTCCAAGAGAAGAGTTGTCTAGGTGACAATTTTTCTGAAAAGCAAAGGGCTACAAGGACAGCAAGATACTGCAACCTGGCAATACCTTTTATTAACTCAGCCCCTCACCTACATCCATGTGCTTTCAGGGTGAAGGTAACCCTTTAATTTCTCTAATTTTGGCCACCTCTACAAAGGTACTTTAGATATCTCACTCAATCTCATGAAGAAAGATACAAAAATTATAGTTCAGAATCTAAAAACATGGTAGAGCTGGGTCTCTGTAAACTGTCTCTCTTTGTTATTCTCAATGCCTTACGTTCATGTGCTGAACAGTACAGTGAAAGGTACCAAAACAACTCATTTTTGATGCAAGTATTTTGACCAGGGGGGAGATATTTTCTCTTTCCAAGCTGTATCACTGTGCAGCAATGAATGCCATTAAAATTAGTATCACTCATCTACAACATTAGACAACTTAAAGAATGATGAAATAATAAACTCACAGTTTCGGAAACCCCAAGGAGCAAAAAAAGACATTATCAATCAGCCTATCTGCTTAAAATGTACATGTACTTAACATATTTGTACAAACAACATAACATTTCTGCCTAGGATATGGCACTCTATAAGCCTATATAATGTATTTCTGTTAGCATTTCATTGTGTAGCCGAGGGAATGAGTTTTTCTGGCTGAGCACTGGTTCTGTAACCTTATCACTGAGGTCAGTATGAGCATCTCCATGAGTTAATACGACTTCACGTGAGCATAAACTCCAGTCCCAGCTTTCTGTGATCTCTTCTGCCTGACAGTGCTCCTACATGATTCATCCACAGTGCAGGGAGCGGTATTTATTAAGCAGAGTTCTTACAACCAACATTAAAAATCTTCAGTCTATGTCTGTCCCAGGCACTGCATGCGGTTAAGTGATACAGTCTGGCCAGTTATGAGTAAAAAGAGCAAAGTGGTGGTGCCTTAAGCTCAAGCCCTGCCAAGCATGGCATGCAGCCAGTTTATTGCATCTGGGTGGAAACCCAATGCCGTCAGCACAATGGTGCCCAGGCTCAAGCACCGAAGCCATGGCTGTTCTGCCCTTGCCCAGGGCTTCCCTTTGGTTCCCACTGCATTTTCACATTTGAAGTTTCCAATGAAACTTTAGACTGACAAAAACTGGCACTCCAGCATTTGAGAAGGATGACTATTTCTACTGTCAACCATTTACTCAGTATTCCATTTGTTTCGTTGTCGTGTCTCACCCACGGAGCGGTACAGCCCTTCAACGCCCACCTCACACGTCAAAAGAAAGAGTCTGAAGGCTGCTTCCAGGCTCCAGTCGGGGGGGTCAGAAAGATGAACACATTCTGCATGTCCTTTGTTATGGGCCCAAGATACACTGAAAAGTTAAAGTCAATTGCATTATTATCACCTGTACTGCAGTATTCTCTCACACTTTCAATCCCAAGGCCTCCTTTGGCTTAGGTCATCCCTTTCTGCTAGTTTACAACCTAGGCTGCCTCAAAACACAAGAGGGAAGAAACAAAGGAGATAAAGAGAACTGCGAGAAAAGGTAGCACTACAACAAACGTACAGCAGCACTGGAACAAAGCTTAGCACAATGCACTGGCTGAGGCACTACAGGAGTAGTTTACTAAAACCACCCTTTTAGGCATTACTATTATGAGAAGATACACCAGCAAATAAAATGCCAGCCAGATTTACACTGAAGAAGAGTTTTGCCTTCCATACACAGCAATGGGGG
>Ga0065711_1006489_pt1 | contig 29777 bp, 13 predicted proteins | sample Hoacrofraction12_FD_59098 | JGI IMG/M metagenome (GOLD analysis project Ga0065711, IMG submission 59098) | Hoatzin crop microbial communities from Cojedes, Venezuela - Epithelial fraction 12 v2 (version 2) | ecosystem: Host-associated > Birds > Digestive system > Esophagus > Crop | place... | reverse complement strand
CCCGAGCTCGTCGCTCTGCCTTCCCAGCAGGGTTCCGTGTCAGCCGCTCCCAAGGCTCACCTCCGGATCAGAACCTGGGTTGCTCAACGCACCAAACTATGTCCCCTCTCGTCCAGCCAGGACTCCACAACCTTAATCTTACTTTTTTATACAGATCAACTATTTTTTACAATACTTACTGTTTCTAAGCCACATTTGTCATGAAGATGAGCCATTATTCTGGCAAAACTGTGCTAGATATCAACAGATGTGCAAAGGAATGCAAAACAGGCTCTGGTACTCACACAAGTTGTGCCACAGATTTCAGTGAGCATGTTCACACACCCAACATAACAAAAAGCGGATCACATATTATCAAAATATGATAAGTAGATTTTGGAGAGTGAGAACTGATTTGGGATGCCTCCACACTAAGGCACTTCTGAACCAATTGTTTGAAAAAGACATGATTTTCAGACCTTTGAATGTAAAGGATCAGACTCAGAATATATTTCAACTTGAGTTTCAAAATTACTGTTTTTTAAAACATGTCAGGAAAAGAAGAAGAAAAAAAGGAAGAAACCAATCATGCATTTAAAATACAACTTTTCACAGGAACTAGAACCGTGGTGCCAAAATTTTAGAAATGCTTTTCCTTTTCTGTGGAAAAAAGACCAAAAGAAAAGATAAAAAGAATAATTTGCAGAAATCTATCCAATCTTTTTTCCCTGGTACGTATGTCAGAGGAGAGCCAGACATGACAAAGAGATAAAATAGCAGTCGTAGTGAAGGCACATAAATTTGGTGTTCTTTGCTTTAGCTGGAGTGGTTTGGGTGTGTAATTACTATTTTAGACCAAATTCCATATACTCTAGCCATCCTCAAGACAATGAAAAGTCAACTTTTCCCCCTCCTTCATACTGCACAGACTTAGCCCTTTCTATTTAACAGTGTATTATGAAATTAGGACAAACAAAATTAATTCTCAAAGCAAAGAACATGACCCTCGGGGAAAAGGCACTTGTATCCTACCTATATTGGAGCAATTAAAAAATTAAGGTGACCCAACAAATGAAGGTTTTGACCTTCTACTGATGTGAGAAACTCAAGTATAAAAACAAAGGCAAGTCAATCTTTATTCATTGTCCTCTGAACATATGAAAAAATTGCTCTTAATAAACTGGCTAAACCCTGTCACACTATTCATATGCAGACAGAATTTGTCGCCGACACTGTTGTTAGTTATGGCTAAGGAAATACCTCACTAATAGACACCCAGCATGTAACACAATCTGAACTCATTGAAGAAAGTGAGTCTACAATCCAATGACATAATTATTTCAGAGGAATCCTTTCCAAAAGTTACTGCAATGTGAAACAAAATATTTAGGTACTCATAATCTGATAACTATTCTTTTTTTGTAAAAGGCCTGTGAAATTCTAATCTGAATGATCTGGCTGTTTGTGCATCAGTTCCCATGGCCATGTCATCATTGGCACCTCCCGCTGCCCAAATACCTCTTAGACCTGATGTTTCCAAAAGCACCATGGACATAGGCACTAACCTGAGCCCTCACAATTACAAAGACAACTAACATGCATCACAGAGCAGAGACTGAGCAGAGTATCAGAATACAGCTCACCTGTTTTTATGAATACTTAAGGTCACAATTTACTCAGACATGAGACAGAAAAGTCTTCACTGCTGAACCATCTACATCTTAATTCCATTGTAATGGATTCCTTGATTTTGAGTAAGAAAGTCGTTGATCACTAACATATCAATCTGGGAACACAAACTCTGACTACAGAACTGACAAGACAGAGATAGCAGAGAAGTATACACTGGGTTTTATCCAGCTCTCTGTGTGTTATTGAGCAATTAAAAAATGAAGGTGACCTGACAAATGAAGATTTTGACCTTCTACTGATGTGAGAAACTCAAGTATAAAAACAAAGGGCAAGTCAATCTGTATTTATTGTCCTCTGAACATATGAAAAAATTGCTCTTAATAAACTGGCTAAACCCTGTCACACCATTCATATGCATATGCACATACATACCCCACATTTAAGGAAAGAGACATTTAGTTCTCTGATGCTGGAAGCTGGGACATTCAGGAACTGAAATTATGTTAACAATTATATTAATAATATTAACATTGATGCCTCTATCTGCCATTGTTCTGTGCACAGGAAGAGCTGACTCTTGCCCGCAGAGCCCATAGCACTGTCTCCCTGCTATCAGGTATGTGAAAGCTTTACAAGGTTCCCTTCTGAGTACACAGGAGAGGAAAACATTTCTGCAGTAACCAGACCCAATCTCATGCTCTGGCAGGCAACCAGGTCATGTAGCTCTGTTCAGAAATGTATCAAGCTTAAAATCAAGTATGCTGTTTGCTCCAGTGCTTTGGTGGAAAGGCATTTTCAGCACATAACATTGAATTATTTGGAAGCTCCGAGAAGACGAGCCATGAGAGACAGAGAAAACAGAAGGGAGTAATCCTGGTGATAGAAGTCACAAAAAAGCTAGCTAACAGTACAAACCCATGTTCCTTCTCTCAGGCACACACCTGTACTCCCAGCACCTCTAGAATAAATGGTGTTTGTCAGATAACAGAAACAAAAATATTCTGAAGAGCTGAATGGAAATAAATAGTCACGTGGTTAAGAAAGAAGTTAATTACCTAAAAATAAAACCACACAACTGACAGGGCTGCCAACCTCCTGACAACTAGTTTATGGTTGACACATGTCAGTGGAATACATGTCAGACATGGCAGAATCATTCTGATTCAAGTAGAATTTGTTCAAAGGTTCTTTTCCCTGGGTAAGTCCTTCAGGATCTGGTACCACTTAAATAGCCTTGGTAAAACACCAAGCTCTGTTTTACACTTGGTCATAAGTATATGCCACTAATAGAAGCAATTATTTCTTAGAATACCGGTGAGAGGAGAAAGAAATCAAAAACTAGCCTCAAGGTGAGGTTCAGAACTAGCAAGGGTTCAGTGGAGTTACTGGTCTGAGGCAGTGCCACTCCCCAGCACCCATCACCCTCCTCGTCTGTGTCACGACATGCTCTCCCACTGGAGCACAGCACTAGAGTCACTGTGCAGCTCTGTCGCAAATGTCAGATCAAGAACTGATCCAGCTAAGGAACAAAAAAATATCAAAAAAGCTGAATAATTCTTTCATAATTTTCAAAAGAATCTGCCCCCAAACCTGATTCATACCACAGACAGCTGTGTCAGCACAACAGAGGTGCCAAGGGATTGCACAAGCAAGAAATGGAAGAAGCACCATCTTAAGCTGGTATTGCAGCCAGGTCTAAGATTAAGCCACAGGCTCATTGACTGGAAAATAACCCTGACTTTTGAAAAGAGTAAAAAAGAAGACATGGGGAACTACAGGCCAGTCAGTCTCACCTCCATGCCCAGCAAGGTTGTGGAGCAGATCCTCCTGGAAGCTATTCTAAAGCAGGTGGAAAATTAGGTGATTGGTGACAGCCAGCATGGCTTCACTAAGGACAAATCATGCCTGACAAACTTGGTGGCCTTCTATGATGGGGATACCACTTTGGTGGATAAGGGAAGAGCAACTTATGCCATCTACGTGCTCTTGAGCAAAGCATCTGACACTTGTCCCACACGACATCCTGCGCTCTGAATTGGAGGGACATGGATTTGACAGTTGGAACACTCAGTGGATAAGGAATTGGCTGGATGGTTGCACTCAGAGAGTTGCGGTCAATGGCTTGATGTCTAGGTGGAGACCAGTGACAAGCGGTCTTCCTTAGGTGTTAGTACTGGGACTGGTGCTCTTTAATGTCTTTGTCGGCAACATGGACAGTGGGATTGAGTGCACCCTCAGCAAGTTTTTCGACAACACCAGTCTGTGTGGTGCGGTCAACATGCTGGAGGGAAGGGTTGCAGTGCAGAGGGACTTTTACAGGCTGGAGAGGTGGGCCTGTGTGAACCTCATGAAGCTCAACAAGACCAAGTGCAAAGTCCTGCAAGCACAAATACAGGCTGGGCAGAGAGTGGATTGGGAGCAGCCATGAGGAGAAGGACTTGGGGGTGCTGGCTGATGAGAAGCTTAATGTGACTTGGCAGTGTGCACTCCAGACCAGAAGACCAACTGTATCCTGGGCTAAACCAAAAGCAGCGTGGCCAACAGATCAGGGGAGGTGATTCTGCCCCTCTACTCTGCTCCGGTGAGACAACACCTGGAGTTCTGTGTCCAGCTCTGGAGCCCTCAGCATGGGGAAGACATGGAGCTGTTGGAGCAGGTCGAGAGGAGGGCCACAAAAATGATCGGAGGGCTGGAGAACCTCTCCTGGTAAGAAAGGCTGAGACTGTTGGGGTTGTTCAGCCTGGAGAAGAGAAGGCTGTGAGGAGACCTTATTGTGGGCTTTCAGTAGCTGAAGGGGTCCTACAAGAAAGTTGGAGAGCGACATTTTACAAGGGCATGTAGTGACAGGACAAGGGGTAATGGCTTCTATCTGAAAGAAGGTAGGTTTAAATTAGATGTAAGAAAGAAATTCTTTACTATGAGCGTTGTGAGGCAATGGAACAGGTTTTCCAGAGGAGTTGTGGCTGCCCCCTCCCTGGAAGCGTTCAAGGCTAGGTTGGATGAGGCTTTGAGAAACCTGTTCTAGTGGAAGGTGTCCCTGCCCATGGCAGGAGAGTTGGAACTAGATGATGTATAAGGTTGCTTCAAACCCCAACCATTCTATGATTCTTCTACCATTCTACCATTCTTCTCATAGTGTAGGAACTGTGATCATCATACAAATGAAATGCAGTTAATTAGACTGTTGACCTCTTCACCGCTTCCAGTATCATGTTTCTTAAAGATATTCACAGTGTGCTACTGTATGGACCTAATCTTTACTTAATATACACCCACTGAAATCAGAAGCCTGTGTTGCTTCACATCATGTCATCAATACCTTCATCATCCTGAAGTAAAGTATCTCAGAATAGATGCACATCATCAGAAGCCCTAACATGCTGTAGTAGGTCCATTATGTTTATTTCATCATACCTAAATATATTTCAGACCCCTTCATTTTCTCGAGAGAATAGTTTTCTTCTGTGCTTGGAAGGTAAATTTAAATATATTAAAATCTTTGCCTTCAGCAAAGATGCTTTCAGAACAGGAATACTCATCCTTCAAATAAATGATAATGTTTTTTTCCGTCAACCTGTTCATTTATCCAAGCCACTATTTTTATTGATGCATTTCTCCTTCTAAGCAAGGTTGAGTAGAAATCTACATTCTAATTAACATTTTTGTATGGCTGTGCTCTGATTAAAGCTAAATGGCAATGCAGAAATTTGCATTGATCATTCAAAACTAAGGTGTAATTTCTCTACAGTGATTAGGTTTCTTTGATAACTGTTACATCTACTGAATTAAAAGAGGCTTCGTTCTGGAAAGGGAATGCCTTTTAAAATATTTTAATCTGATAAAAATTTGCAAACGTAGCATGGTATTGTGTGGCATTCACTACACTGAATACATTACCTCTTTTTTGTACCAGAAATATTCATTATTCCTCATCAGGTCTCAGAGGAAAGTTTGTATCTCATGTCCTGACCTTTGATACGTTGGAGGGGTTTCTATTCATACAGCTGCATTTGACCTTCTCAGCTATATATACTTAGTTAAAAGTCTAACTCATCATTAGCAATGATGGATATTCACTACAGTGTCTTCAAGAAGTACTAGTTACCAATGCAATTCTTTATTTTCCAAAGGAATTTAACTTCAAGGAACAAAGGTGATCCATTCAGGCCATCTTTACCTACAGCAAAAGAATGTCAGCCATCCTAGGTTTTGTCTTCAAAGCAAGCTTGCTGCAACACATAGTTTACACCAAGGTTTATGCTGTCAGAAACCACAGTTAAATCCTAAGAGCTTTGATTTTGTGAGTTCTGCTGGGAATCCAGAACAGCTATGCAAGAAATATGCCCGTGCTTTGTAGTAACTATTGGACTGTGTTCCTTTAAGAAGTTATTGCTGTATCTCTTAAGATTACAGCACTAATTTAGTCCACCTGAACATCTAAATACTTGCATATTAACATTCCCAGTACTATATAATATTGATTGTTTTGTATTTGAAATGCTGGCTTCTGACAAGGTATTTATGAAGTATTATTATTAATTTGTTTTCTTGTCTACTGAAGCGAGTGTTCAAACATAAGAGTAACTATGAGTACTTCTATATTAGCATTTCAGTTCAGGTCAGGAATGCACTTTTGAAAGGAACCACCTGATCATCCCCACTTCCAATATTTCTGTTCACATTGCAGCATAGTCTATGAGCACACATACTGTATTCCTTTTAGATGAAGCTGTACCAGAAGCTCATCTAACATGCCAAAACCACAGAAGGACATTAGTCCTTTAGCTAGTGCAAATTAAAACCCCCGAAATCCGTATAGAACATCAGATCCTCAACACCACCTGCTTTCTCTATAAATCCACTCGTATTTCACCACAGTAATATGTGCTGAGGTAGTGGTGTAACTGGTCTAAATTCCCTTCATTTTTATTACTTCTCAGAAGGAGTAATATAAGAGTTGGCAAAGTAATAAAAATTTTTCCACACTGGAATGTTCCATTAGTTTTACATGTAAGTTAAAATGACAGAAATGGAAATAATTCCCCAAGTGAATTGCACACAGCTCACCAGAACTGGATATGCAAGGGGATTTCTTCACTGGATGTTCTGGAAATATTCTAGGATAATTCAGATTGGGAAGGACTCCAGGAGCTCTATAGTCCAACCTCTGGGCCAAAGCAGGGTCAGCTCTGAGCTCAGACCAGGTTTCTGAGGGCTTTGTCCAATCTAGTCCTGAAATCCTCCAAGGACAGAGACTGCAAAACCTCTCTGGACAACGTGCTCCACTGTTTGCCTGTCCTCATGTATAGGAAGTTTTTCTTGCACCCAGTCTGAAACTCGTCTGTTTCAGTTTAGGCACATTGCCTCTCATTTCCCCACCATGTACTGTTGTGAAAAGCCAGCTTGACAACCTCTTTGTAGGAGGAAGAAGGTTATTGGGTCTTTCTCCAGGCTGAATAAGCTCAGTTCCCTTGTCCTCTTCTCACAGGGCAAATGCTCCAGCACAAATGCTCCAGCACAACCAGCTTGACCGTCTTCTGCTAAGCTGGCTCTGGTTTGTTCGAGTATTTCTTGTACTGAGTGGCCCAAAACAGGGCAATGTGTTCTCTATGCAGTCGATGAGTGCAGAGTGAGGGGGATAATTACTTCCCTCAGCCTACTGGCTGTGCTGCTGTTTATAGATCCCAGGATGCTCTTGGACTTTATCGCTGCCAAGGCACACTACAGGCTTCTGCTCAGCTTGCTGTCATCCCAGAGCCTCAGGTTCTTCCACAGATTTGTTCCCCACACTGTCAGTCCCCAGCATGTATCACTGCCAGAGGTTCTTCCTGCCCAGGGGCAGGACTCTGCACTTCTCTCTGTTTAATTTCATGTTTGCATTGAATATTGCAAGCAGTGGAATCAATTCTTCTGCACATATTTAGGAGGGCAAGGTCGGGCTCTAAAGCAGTCATTACCTTTGCCAGTGCCTTTGTAGGTTAGAAAAGATCCTCTTTATCTTTGGGAAACGATTGGTAGAAACTGTCCTTGCCCAGCACTTACAAAAAAAGGCACACAAGCCTCTGGCATGAAACTCTCACTTCTGTCATGAAATTTGTGAAGAGGGATGTTAGTCTGGCTGCATTAACAGATGCAGTGACAAATAGGACATTATTTGCACTTTTTCCACACGGGTCAGAGGTAATTTAAAAACCACCATGGAAAGGTTATCCCGGGTAGATGGGAGTTTAAAAAGGAAATAAAAATGGCTTTTGTGTTTAACCACATCAGGCCCTCAAATGCATTTACATGAATAGGTGTTTCCATAGACCCTGAAGCTGAATCACCTAGCCTTATTATTGATGTGATTTTTGTATGCTTCCAGAACAACCCAGATTGCTTTGATTCCCCATTTACACAGATGGTAATGCCATAGCAAACATGGGTAAGCCAGATTTAATAGCTTGAATGATGGTTAGGCCGGCAGATACATGATAAACTCCTCACGATGCACAATATAAAGCATTACTCAGTGTGAGTTAAACTGCTGCTAATGTTGTAGGTAACTTAATCTTGGACATTTCTGTTTGAGTAGCTTCTACTTTTCCACATCTTGTCATTCTATTGTTGCCTATTTACCATGTGAAAGTCATAAGAGATGGTGACTAACTTGTATTCAGTCATTTGGCATCTTTGAAGATCATCCTAGCATGTTTTCTCATGTTTCCCATCATTTTAGAGAGCATGAAAAGGTCCTAGCAGACCCACAACTCCTCTGGTGCACTGAAACTGAACCTTTGGTCTTAGTTCCTCAGTGGACAGACAGCCATAATGCTGCTAGGATTGTGCAGTGATTATACTGCTTTATGTGGAGTAGATGATAAATGTTACTAGATGAACATCTACAGCTGACGAATGTTATCCACAGATTAGCACGACAATCACAATAGACTTGTACTTCTTAGCCTCTGCTACCCATGCAATACGAAGCAGCCTCTCCAAAGTGCTGCAGCCACTAATGGGCATTCAGTTCTAGCCCTCTGCCAAATTCTTCCTTTGTCAGCGCTGAATCCTGCCAATGAACATGAACTTAATAACAATGACAATTTTCATTCTGTTTGTGTAAAGATAAGTGATCCTACATGGAGTTTGGCTGACAAAATATCATAATTTTGTGGGTTAGTATCCACAGCTACAAAGTGTTCTCTTTATGACAGAAAATTTTGTGCAAAATGAACTGTTGGTCTCTAGTCAGTTTTGTACAGCAATCTTTGACAGAGCCTGCAATCTAGAAAGAGTAAGTTAATATCAGCAGCAGCTTTTTCGTCATGGATAGCCATATTTGAAACTGCTGCATGAAATAACGACAACAAGAAAGGCTTTGAGAGGCATCATTTTTTATCTCCAGTCGTGACAGACGAAAGATTGAAATTCACTGATCTTTGTTCTCAGACACGTCCCATGGTGTACCTGTCTCAAAAAATATAATACAAGCTGCATAACAATCTGCATGGCAAATCATTCCATGTGATTACAAAGTCCAGATTAGTTAGCATAAGAACAGCTATACCGAGATAAATGTCAATATTGTTCACATCTAGATATTCTAAGCAGCAAAATACATGAGACTTGTGAGAAAAACTCTAAGTATATGAACTATGTATAACTAAGAACCTGTTAACAGCACTAGAAGAAATGACGTGAATAAGGAATAAAGAAATGGCAGGTATCGGTGGCACTGAAATCATCAGGTCATCAGACATCACGGCACATATCTACATACAACTTCAAGATGCTCAGGGCACGAAAACAAGAGGGAGACTACACCAAGAGAAGGAAACCATGCCTGTGAGTATATCAGCAGAATTCCTTAATGACATCCATGGAGGAGGGACAGGATGAAAAGGTAAAAACATCACAAGAACTGTCAGCTATTTGAGGGCACAAAAGACACATCCAAAAAACAAGCACTTGGCTGCTACATGAAAGCAGCTTATGAGACATGGTGAGATCCTTCTTAACTGATGACCCTTGTCTTCCATGCTATCACAGATAATCCTGTCCAGGCTACATACACAAACATTGTGTCACTTGTAAGCTTGAAGAAATGAGTATGAAAGCATGAGAAAATGTGCCTGCAATCCTATACAATAGGTATGAGTGAATAAATCCAGTTCTGTTCAAAATAAACAGGTAGAAATCTACCCTTCCTATGCAGCCTGCAATGAGCTTTGTTACACTAGCTGTAACATTGTTTTGTCTGTTAAGAACCTATAGCTATTGGAAGTGTATTACACAAGGTGCAGTAGTAAGTGTTTGAAGAAAGTCAGCAATGAACATGCATGTCTTCTGTAGAATTTAAATTTTGTTTAAGATGTTACATTTTATTAAATATCTTTGCTATCATTTAATTATCATTATTTTGTACTGAAATAGGTGAAAATTCAGAAAGTGACAAAATATTTTTCTTTGATTCTACTAGTTACCATAATCAAAAGCACATATTTCCATCAGAAAACTATTTCCACTAACTTCTAACAAACGTTAGATTCCAATGCAAACCACTGTCCTTCTCTATAAACATCAGTGGTCTTCACAGGGCAAACCATTAAACACTCTTCAGTTAAACTGGATATAAAGCCAAAGAATATTTTAAATAAGGAAATAAAAGTCCTTGCATTTTTATTTCCTAAAGTTAATTATATCGCATAGCATTTGCCTGGACAGCCTTTTTTTTTTTTTTTTTACAATTCTTCAATTTAAGTATGAAAGGGCCAGCAAGTGCATAAACAGTTTTAAAGCATTTTTTAAAGCAGATAAGGGTGAAAACAAATTGTCCCCATTGTTCACATCTCTTCTTGCTTTATTGAAGATAACTTTAATGTGATATATCTGACTGAAGATATAGATTAAAGATGAACTGAAGTAATGTATATGACCTGAGAAGAAAAACTGATGTTTTCCTGGAAAATCCAGTAACATTATTATATGCTTGTAAGGCTTATCCAAAGTGCCATCAAAAAGCATTCTTCCCTCTTCAACCTCAAAAAATATTCAAGGCAATCAAAAATAAATGAAGGTATGAAATTTCAGTTTAAAAAACCCACTATAGTACATACTTGAAAATATGAGAGGAGAAAAAAAACCCCAGTCTTTCCAGTATCTGTTAAGTTTAGAAATTATTTTAAAAGGTTGGCTCATCAAATTAAACATGTCAGGTATTATTCATTATTTCAGTTCAGATTAAAATAACAAATACATAAAATAAAGCAATTAATCTGCTTTCCATTCAAACTTATACAGGCCCAAGAGCAATGAGCTGATTGGCACCTCAGTGAGTAGGCTTCACACTGCTTATTATGCAGAAAGGCTATCAGAATGTTTTTGTCAGAGACAGCTATAAGCTGCCAAACAAAGATTTGCAATCACAGCAAAATATTACATTTCCCAAAAGTCATGGACATTGTAACTTCTTTGAGAAATGAGACTCATTTCAGTTTTAAATGACACTGAAGCATTGAAAAGTTTAAAGATTTGCATGCATCATAATTTAGAAAAAGTGCAGAGAGTTGTTTTATCTTATTGTAATGAACTTCAATTCATAATTCATCATTTTTAATATTTTAATAGATTTCATGTTTTAAAGCCTACTGAAGAAAACTGGAAAACCACAGGGTATAGAAGAATCCTCACTACAACAGAACAGTAGCAAATATTTCATAGTTCCCTAAGCAATGAGGGCTTGCCTCAGTAAAATTTTATGTACCCTTTACCCTCAGACATTAGGGAATTGGTATCAAGAAGCTATTCATGACATACTCAGAGACTCTGTATCAGTTTAACTTCGTATTCTTCTCTCTGGAGTTTCTAAATACTTAAAACTATGTGAAAACGTAATAATTTCTCAGTGAACAGCAAGGAATAAACAGGCCTTGTTCTAAAGTCTGTAGGCAGTAACAAGAAAGTGAATCACAGTAGGGAAATCTCAGGTATTAAATAATGAAATAATTAAATAGAATGGACAACTCTAATTTTATTTATTTAGGAAAAAATATTTATGTTAGAAATGTACTGATTCGTGGAAATTAGCATAGTTCCATAAGCTTTCAAGGTAGAGCGTCAAAGACAGGCTTTCCAGCCCTGGGATAAAATATGAGTGTCTCTACATTTGTCCAGAAGCTATAATGTAGTCAACAACGTGGTGATTTTATGTTCAGGATCTCCTGTCTGGATGATGGTAGAAGCCTAAAATTTACAGCCAGACCTACAGTTTCAGCTAATAGATTTTTACTCCAGTGGAGGTACCAGCCATGTTCCAGTTCACCACTCCTATTGCAAGAGTGATAATCTCTGGTAGGTATGCACTCACGTGATTCGACAAGGTCATCCTACCCACTACCTAGGCTTACCTGGAAAAATCCTTATAAAATGATACTGATTATAGACCATTCCCTGTGGATGCAGAGAAAGTCACAGAATGTATCTGGATGTTCAACAGACTAATGACAAAGCTACAGGCAGTTCTGGATTTTAAATGTGTTTCAGTTCTGTCCCAATTCAGGACTTTGCAGCTGTTCTCTAAGAACTTCTCTGTGATCTCTCTCTTTTTTCACTCAGCTTTCATCCATACAGAATAGCATCTTTGGGATACATTCACTAGAAAGTCCCCTTTGGTATTTCTGTTCTTATTTGTAGTGGGAAACTCACAGCCATCTTACTCCTGAGTGGATGAAAGAAGATGAAAGAAAGAATGTACAAAGCAAAGAAGGGAAAAAGCACTGGTTATCAAATTGCAAAAGAAAAAATTGTAGCTGACAACTCATTCACTTTACTGAGGTGTTAGATTCTAACAATTCAAAAACTTTCTGTTTTTCCTTATTTAATGATTTGCACTCCTCCACACATAAAATATGCCTTTATTCTATTCATTGTTAGTATTTTTAAGTGAGTTTCAGTATTTATCCTGATAAGGCAGTATAGAAAACATGTAAAGTACTCAAGTTACACTAATAAGAAGACAGAGAGTTTGTGTCATTGTCAAGAACATACACCAGCATACATGTGAGTCCCAGGAATGGAAAACTGAGGGTTTTTTGATTTGCAAAAAGATGCAAGATAACTGTACCTTGGCAGAACTAAAATCTTTTGTTCTTCCATATTGGCCACTGAGGCCTTAGGAAAATAGATCTGCTCATTCTTAGCCATCAAACACAACACTTTTTCTTGTGAACATTTCAAAAAGGTTAGCAAAATTATTTATTTTACCCAAATTTGATAATAAGGAAGGACAGGGTAGAAGGATGATCAGACGAATGAGAGTATGTATTAAGTGTGTATTAGAGAGCTTTGCCTCGTATAAATCTGTAGGCTTACAGAAACAAACTTAAGAACTTGAAGAAATGAGTCTACTGATGAGGGAATATTTTAGGCTTGTTTTGAAGTTTTCTAAACCTCAGTAGATATGTTTTTTTAGTTCCAACAGACTAATGGTAGCAATAAAACAAAAAACTTTTTGGAAGATACACTTATGGAGAGGTTATAGAACATAAATGCTATTAGCCAGTAGATAGTTGGCCAACTTGGAAGATCTCTTCCAGTCCTCTTTCCTAGATCTTTGACTATACTTTACTGAACAAAAGCACTGTTGACATTTTTTTTATTTCTTTGAAATCCCATAATGAAAATGTGGCAGAAAGAACACCCTAAAGTTTATTTATAGTCTAAAGAAAGGAAAAATTGTATCAATAAGCTTGAACATAAAAAGTCTAGTTTCCTGTACAATTACTTCTTATTGCAAGAATTTTAATTACTTCAGTTACAGTTGTCCTGTTCATGGACGATGCGGTTTTTTGCACTCATGACTTCCACAGAATGCCCCATGGCATCAGTGAAGTAATGATACAAGAACTGTAAATGCAATTTGGATAACAATTTTGAGAGCAAGTAAGAAAGAAGCAGAAAGGCAATGCTCCACATCTGCACAACTGCAACTGTACTGTAGAAACAGAAGCACATACGAGGGCTCTGCCCCAGCTCAGGCCTTAGCAAATCTGTATCTGACTGTAGCCTCCAGACTGGGAGAAGAGAGCTTTCAGACCAGATGCACAGTATAAAGGTTTTATGAGTATTCAGCTAACTAACCATGGACATGAGCATATCATTAAACAAGTACTTCAAGAAGTGGTATGGACGAAGACTAGTTTTCCATCAGATATCCGTTCAATTTTAAAAGAATCATAGCAAGACCTTAGTGTGAACTCACACACTAAAAGACATTAAAGAAGTCCCACAAAAGATGTTTTGAGTGCCCTGAAAGCTTCAGATGATATTTCACATGCATTTTTAATCTCTTCTGCTCCTAATGCTATGTTTATAGTGCAGTGATTTATTCAATAACTAATAGTGGCTCATAACTTGCACCTTGATGCCTATTTCCATGACTGTAAAAATTTCTTAAAATTTCTGCCACTGTCATTTCAGTTGAAAACAGCAATCAAGTTCAGAAGTTCAGTTCAAAGAGGAAATGGAAGAGAGGAAAAGAAAAAGAACTCACCAACTCAGTATGATCATACTCATTGCACATTATTTGTTGAGGAAGACATTCTTAGGAGACCATTTATAGTATATTTTAAAAAATATAACGAAAAAATTATTTCAAACTACATAGCCCATGTAGATTTTGTGCAGTCTTTGATAAATACATTGCAGCTAGAGCCAGTTTTTTACTTCTGATATGTTTTCAATACAAAAGGGATAGGGAATCGTCCCTGTGTGACCTTAGAACATGCTCCTGTTTCAACATTGTCTTATGACCTTTCTTATAAAAAAGAAGTGATCTCACTGTCTAGGTAACTTTGGCATGGAAGTCTTTGTCCAGCAAGTCTCAAGATTCCCTTCAGGGTGTCCTCAGAGGTCAAAATACCTTGGGATTCTAGGTTAGTCTTCAAAAAGACTAAAAATGAAGGGCAGGATTCTTAATATAACAGTGAAGAGAGATACGTATTTTCCTCGTTAAAACACTAGGAAATTCTTCTGAAAGTTTATTATAATTTCAGGAACAAGAGCAAGCATTGCTCCCCTGCTTCATGCTGGCTCAGTCATTCCTTCTTTATAACAATGACCATCTCCTCCTGTAAGTACAGCCCAACTTAAAACAGAGTCACTTTTGACCATCTCGGTTGTACCACAAGTACTTCATGGTTTCACTTCAGTAATCCTCTCCTGATATTGTAGACACTTGACAAAAGCTTCCATGCAGCAGAAATAAAGCTGAGATGCAGATTAAAGGGCCTAGATTTCCTTTTGATGGATGCCAAATTATTTCCACACCATAACGCAGGCACTTTTCGTTCTTGGTACCTTCACCAATGCACTCTGCTGCCTTAAATTTATTAACATCTAGTTTATATTAACATCCTTTCTAAAAAGTCTTGGAGTGAAATTAGAGTATTATCTTTTTTTAACGAGCTCTTAGACTATTAGAACTGTGTCTTAAATCTTGTTAGGTTGCAAGGGCCCATTTTTTTTAAACTAATGTGATCAAAGTACATGAAAGTAACAAAGTATTCTGAACATTTTAATAGGTTTCCAATTAGATTTTAAAAATACACTCAGATAGAACCCAAAAAGTTTATGCTGTTTTATCACAGTTCTCTGAAAGCCTCTGCTGCACAAGTTTTAGTTTCAAAGGTTTACAGATTATTCTGGAGACATTGAAGACAAAGCACAATGCAATTTGTAATTCACTAAAAATTAAAAGTACCGTAACATGGGATCAAATGTAATGTGTAAATTTCATAATCTAAATTGTATCTTTCTCTTCCCCATCATGATACACAGAAGAAACTATATACTTCCAGTAGACTGTAGGTATTCTTACTAGCAACTTTTCTTTCAGGCCCTGTATAATACATTCTAAGGGAAAACACGTTTTCTCTGAAAAAGGGAAGCAGCATAATACCATGGGACTGGAGGTTATGATTTCCCTGTTGCTTTATCCTCTCAAGATGTCAGTGACCTGCAGAACTGGGAAGAAGTAGTGCATCTTGTGTTCTGCAGGCTGAATACTACTGGTATTTAATTTTTTGCCATAGGAAGAAAGTCTCCTTTCAATCTCAATTTCTGCACATCAAATGTCAGTATCGCTGGTGGACAGCATGTGTACAAGGTAAAGAGGGATCATTGCAGAGACCACAGGCCTTTCTTCACTTGTGAAGCTGATGTTCATAAATTCTTAATGCACTCTCAGAGAAACTAGTCACAACAGGTTGCCGTGTTAGTAACAGAGCTATGTTACTCAATGGCTGTTGAAGTATGGCCTGACAATAGTCCATTGGCCAAACTTCATCTAACTTTTCTCAGAAAAACACCTCATGAGGCATAGATGACTAGTGAGGAGTACCAGTGGAGGCACGAAGTGACAGATATGGAAGAGAAGTGGTAGCAGCTATTACCAAACAATTTTTCATATCCCCCATTTTGATGGCTTATAATTTCCTGAACTGTGTCTAGTAGAAAATAATATTTGTTTTTTGGCAGGATTTTTAAACCCAGGTCAATTCTTTCACCCATGTCAAATAACTGCTTTACAAACAGATCCTACACAGTAACTAAGCAGGCCAAACCCTGTGATACTGGAAAGAGAAGGCAGCATAAGGAGCTCCATAAACTAGTATCGCTACAGTAGCCTCCACATAATGAAACCAGAAGCTAAGCTTCGTAACTGCTTTGATGCAAAAGTTAAAGGCTTACCTTCTGGAAGAAATTTCTGCCTGTGTGGTCCATCCATTATCTGACAGTCCTAGAAATCTTCCAATTACTCTAAAATAGATAACACAGAACCTTGTCCTAAAGATTCATAGCCTAAGTAAACAATCTAACAAAGAAGGTGTATTTTTTATCTCCTTTAGATGAAAGTGTATGTATTTAAGCATTCAGTGAAATTAAGACACACACAAACAAACAAACACCCCTGAAAAAAGGAATACTTTTGCCCATCACCTAGAAGGGAAGAAAATTATTAGTGCTGTAAACTCTACTTAATGCTTTACAGCAGGTTTCTAGCAAGAGTTCTTAGAATTAGAGAGCACCTATTCACAGATGCATGCTTTTTAACATACTCCCTTTCGAAAACCTGAGTTCTGTGGTGTCATGTAAATGTAAAATCCAATGAACTGTAATGGAATTCTGCATAAATAAAGGGTTAATATAAAGGGGATTGGTTCATTCCCTAACCTCAGTTCAGTGTCTCACACAGCTTGGCTATCAAAGATTGTAAATATTGTTTCCCTGTCTGAAACTCTTAATGCACTGTACACCTATGACATAATTGGTCTGCATAGGTTTGGATATTAATGTAAGTTTATATTCTATTTTTTTTAAAAAGAGGTGCATATAGAAATATCTAAGAAAACACCTGATTTTCGTTGTTAAAATATTGATACATATGATAACTCATGAACTTCAGAATCAATGCATGTGAGCATCTTCAGATAATCATAGAAGTAGAAAGCTGTGTAAATTAAGATGAATATAGAGAAAAAATACATAAAGATGAAGGAACACATAAGAATATATAGAGATCTATAGGACAAGGAGTAACGGTTTTAAACTAAAAGAGGGTAGATCTTGGATATAAGGAAGAATCTTTCTACAAGGGGGTGATGAAACACTGGCATAGGTTGCCCAGAGAGACGGTAGGTGCCCCATCCCTGGAAACACTCAAGGTCAGGTTGGATGGGGCTCAGAGCAACCTGGTCTAGTTGACGATGTCCCTACTCACTGCAGGGGTGTTGGGCTAGATGACCTTTAAAGGTTCCTACTAACCCAAACTATTCTATGATTCTATGAAAACAGTCCATTTGGAAAAAATTCCTACTACAAAAAAGAAAAAAAAAAGAAAAAAAAAGAAAAAAAAAAAAGAAAAAAAAAACATTGCTTACCAGTATAATTACCATACAACCACCTATACATATCACTTCAATGTCAAAAAAGATCAACTCTGTCAGGGGAATAAAATACAGCTTTTTTCCAAACTTAAGAATTCAAGTCATACAAACAAACTCAGAGAAGGAAAAAAAAAGATGTAATTCCCTCACCTGCTAAAGCAACAGGAATACAACTTCCTTATAATAAAGGAAACCAAAATCCATTTCTGAAAACTTTTTTTTGATTAAGTTATTTGGCAGGAGTGAAGAACTACCAGAATTAGAATTCATGGCTATTTACATTTGTTCCTGATTTTCTAACACTTCTTTTGAAAGATTCAGAGTTAACTCAGTGTCCAGGCCAAATTTCAAGTGCAGTAATTACATTCTGGCTCCTTACAATGCCAAGTGCCTCCGTCTGCAGCTGAGCTACTCTCAAGATCCATAGCAGTGTGTCCATACTTCTGTAGTAAACGACATGACATAAATTTGTATTTTAATCTTGTAAAAGCCAGTATGAGGCATGCTGTTTAACTAGGTTCTGTCGGTACACTACTTTGAGATTTTCACATACACAAGTTTCTAGAAGACAAAATGAAATCATAATTCAAGGGTAGCTGGTTCCTCAAAAGACAAGCGTGTCTGAATGCTGCGGTGAAGGAATCTGAGGGAAAGGAAAATGAAACAAAGAAAAGGTAGAGGTGGTTATGTCATCCTGGATGTGAAGAAAAGCTGGAGGTGGAATCTTGAGCAATTCTTCCATCCACGTGCAGAAAGAGGGATTTATTAACTTCATTTCCAACAGAGGTTAAAAAAAAAAAGAAAAACAGAACTGTTTAAAATAACGGTTCTGCCCAGATGTTGCAGTTTGGCCATGGCCGCAACATAGGGCCATGAGGCTGCTCTGTCACCTCTCACCCCGCTGGGGTGGGGAGGAGAATGGAAAGAAAAAGGAAAAAAACTCATGAGTTGGGATAAGGGCAGTTTAACAGAACAGCAAACATAGGGAGCAGTAACAACAACAATGCTGATATGCAGAATATACAAAACAAACAGCGAAATGCACAGATCAACTCTCACTGCCCGGTGCCCTGCGTGCTCTGAGCTGTGACCAACTTCCCCTGGCCAGCTCCCCCACCCAGAACCCAGCATGATGGCATATGGTATCGAATAACCTGTTCTGTTTGGCTAGTTTGGGTCAGCCTACCTGGCTGTGTCCCCTTCCGGCTTCTGGTGAAAATTAACCCTGTTCTGGACGAACCCAGGACAGCAGACAAAGTGCTGTTTTATACCATATGTGGTTGACAAGACAGCAAGCTTCAAGACACTACACATTCAGAATAAAGAGTCTCAGAAAAACAAAAGATTTTCAAGCATGATATACAGAACTGCAAAACTTCTCGGTCATTCATCTTCCACCAAATGAAGGATATACTAGTCCTAAAGTGCAAGCTCCCTACCTGTCATTTGTTGTTTTTCTCCTCTGCCTCATTTGTCTGAACACTTTCAAAGTGAACTTGTTTTTCTGTTTGTGAAATGTGATAGGAGAGTAAGGGACCAAAATTCCAAGCACGTGGTTTTGAATTGTTTCGGTACCAACGATATTGTATTAATTACCTGCAACAATTTTTAGTCCTTATTTTGCTCTCTAGGCCAAGACAATAACTGTCAACTCCTTTTAGATGCGTGTAGCAATAATACAAGGTCCCCTGAATATTAGAAATCTCCATCATGCCATATATCTAGACATTAAATATTCCTGATACAGGAACTGCCAGCTGACAAAATCTGTAGCAGTGTTTAATTGCATGTCCAGCTGTGACTGATCATATCAAAAATGTACTGGAAACTGAAAGTTTGCAATAACTTCCTGTTTCTAATGTGTCCTCAACAGTTCTGTCCCCAAGGACCATTGTAACAGTCCTGAACTACAAACAGATTAAGAGTCAATGGGTAAATATCAAACTGTCCTGAAATGCTCCAAGATAAGTAGAGCTCACCAACACCACTTTTTGATACCCACATCTTCAGAAGAGGTTTCCTCTAGTCATTTTGCCAGGAGTCAAGGAAAGTGCAAGCTTCTTCCAGGGGAACAGAGCAAAAGAAAACCTTAACTGGTTTTGCAAGACTTTTTCCTTTCTTATTTTGTAATTAAATACAGCCATCTACCATGTACACACACTCTCTCATACATTTAAATTCATATTTTATTAATTCTACAGGGGATTATTGCAGATCTGTGGATAAAATCATTCAAAGATTGTTGAGATTGACCCTTCACCCGTCCACCGTAAATTGCAGTACTATTTTCTTGGAAGTAAAAGAAAGTAACAAAAAGTATTCACTATAGATCTTTGAAGAATCCTTCAAAAGCATTTTGATCAACAACAAGTCTTTATCTCCTAAGGCGCAGACAGGCATGATCTGAAACAAACTTCTACCAGCTATACTTGTCAGTAGAAGGTTTGAATCAAGAAACAGATTCTTAGTTGATGTAAAGTGAAAGGAAAAACAAAGCACACCACCAAGCAACTCTTCCCTAAAACCCACTCCCCAAGATCTCTTTCAAACAGTGCAGTTACACCAAGTCCACCAGATGAAGTAATGGCTCTTTGAATCTCGCATTTGCAAAATATTGTAAACCAAACCGAAACAGTTGGGAAGGAGTTACCACATTCTGTTCACATATGCAGATACAAAATACAAAGTAACATCCAATTAAAAGTTCTTGCAAGATGTTAAATGAAACACCTTCCCCGTTTAAATCTACTGCCAATTATATCTCTTACAGGAAAAACAAATGTTACTGCTAAGTTCAACAGCTAACCTAGCTATGCAAATATATATACCATTTTGAGCTATTTGGCCAAGTTCCCAGACTAAAAAAAAGTGGTTGACTCTCAAATTCTCCTGTAAAGACCTTGGCTTTTCACAACTAATTAAGTGAATTCAGATAATTTCATCTTTATCAATCAGAGAAAGTAAATAGTAGACTTTATTGTACCTTAATTAAGTGTACTTCACTGTTTGACTTCTACTTCATCTCCCTCAACATGTCTTTTCCAATAGACTCTATATACAATAGGTAATCTTTCAGGTCAGCATGTGGGAGTAGAGCTTTCATTAGCAATAATTGAACTTGCTTGCATAACTCTGCATAAACAATTCTGAGGGCACTTTCTCTATAAATGCTGCACCATTTTCAGAGGGAGTCCTCTTAGTGAAGGAGAAGCTTCCCTAGTGAACTGACAGCCAGATTACTGCAGTTATTTCCACCCACTCCCCTCCTTTCTTACTTCCAGAGTGTCTACTAGATTAATCAATTTGGTGTATTTCCAAATGTCTGAATTCCAGAAAACTCTACTTAATTAAATTAGTAAAAGAACTACCAGTGGTGATCCTTAGTGATCTCACAGTTATGACTATTTAGTTGACTGATCAAGTCATAATATGAGTAAGAAGGCAGGTGTTTTTCAGGATGGCTGGAGGAAAAAACTTAAAACAGCAGAAACTAAATTTTCATCAATTAGCTCTACACAGACCAGTGAAGTCACATATACAATAATTCAATAGGTTTAATTCTGTAAAATAATATCTGAGCAAATTTCAAGTTGAGCCACCTAGAAATTTTATAAAGCATTCAGAGGAAGAAGAAGCAACTGCACATGCACATGTTTTTATGCTGTGAGAAATGTGAAATCGTTTGTACAGCTTGCTTTTTAAAGGGAATGTACCTTGCCATCCCACACCAAGATGCATTTTTTTTAAAATAGAAGAATCTATAATGACCTTTGGGTTTTAAATCCCTGAAGGGTGAGGAAAAAAGGAGTGTAAGTTCCACAGTAAATATCATTAACCTACTGATCGGAGCAGATGCTTAGGAATGGGAAGAATCATAGAATCATAGAATGGTTTGGGTTGGAAAGGACCTTAAAATCATCTGGTTCCAAACCCCCTGCCATCAGCAGGGACACCTTTCACTAGACCAGGTTGCTCAAAGCCCCATCAGAATCAATGCTTGTGATGTCCAAACCCTCATTGCGTAGAAGAATGCCTTCTCTGGTAGGCTAATCAGCAGTAAGGATATTAAACACTGTCCACCCAACTAGTTAGAGATGCAGGATGATGAAGACAAAAAACCCTTCAACCACATGACCAGGAGTACCATGATTTTTAAGGTTCGTTGGTAAAGCATTCCCATTAAGGAAAAAATGCACTCTGGTCCTAAAACTATTAAAAGGTTTTTATCAAACAGTGATTGTATAAAAGCAGTCTAGCTTTGGAACAGGCATTTAGTTCTTTCATTAATAGTAAATTTTTTTAATCTGTTGCAATCTCAGAGAAAGTTGGTACACATCTTTGCAATTGCTCTAACGCTTTTCGTAATCGATTTATGTGATCTCTGTGATGTGTGATTGAATCAAAATTTGAATACACAAGATTTGGTTTTATTAGGTGACTTTGAAAATTGTTGGTCCGAGACACCAGTAAAACTGCTCTAACACTCTCAAAGAGTAAAGTCACTTCTAGTATCTGAGAAATTTTACTCCTTTTCCTTGTCAGTTAAATCTCACTTGAAATCTCATTTTGCTACACCCAAGTGACAGTACAGGCAACCATTCTCTTTCTGTAAGTAGCTAGGCAAAATTAATGGTAGTGGTAAAGAAGTTATGGCTCAAGTTAGCAATCCAGGTTCTAGGCAGAAAGCTTGTGCAAGCTAACCAGAAGCTTGTGCAATCTCACTTAATTTCTACTGTTATTTGCTACACAGACAAGCTCAAACAGCTGATAATTGGCCTAAAACCACAGTAAAGCTACATTTTAGCTCACCAGTAGGAGATAATTGCACTACCCACTACCTAGGCAACAGTTTAAGAGAGACCTCTACACACCACTCCTTGTTCACTCCAATAAGGTCATGATTATACTCTTTAGAGTTATTATTATTCTCTTCCCATGGGGTATAAGGCATATTTAATCCCAAGTATAAAGCAAAAACTGATTTTATTTTCCATACTTCGAACTACTTCTAACACCAAAGGAGTCACACTGTTTTAATATACCAGCAACATGTAAGAAGTTTTTTGAACTTCTACATTTCTGCTGCTGTATATAATCAAAATATGGCACAATGTAGATAATATTTATGGACAGAAAATGCAGCTGTTATAACTTCAAAAAAAGGCTATCAATCAACATTGCCATTAGTTACATGTTTCATATAGATTGATAATCTCTACTCGTTCTCAGAGCTAATTGTGCTTTACGATCCTTTGATTTCTTAGAATGTCACGAAACTTTTAACCCTTCTCAGTCTTCTCACCTATGTCTGCGAATGAGTGAGGTCAGAATTAGTGGTTAACAGCTGCTAATTATAAGGACCATAAAAATGCAAACTAACCTGCTGAATGTTTAAAACAGAGCAGGTTCTCACAGCATGAACATCTATATAGGGCTCTTTCCTGAGGCATCCTCGTAATCCTTTCGGAAACTTAGATGGGTTGAGAGGTTAAGCGTGTTGTTTATGAGAAAGCTATCTGTTAGGAAGAAAATGGCCTAGAAGGTACCTTCTACTGTGTCTACAGGGTTTTGTTTGTTTTCATGCAAATATAGCTCTCTCTAAAAAAAAATGCATCTTAAAAGTAGAGGTTTATACCTCCATTACTTTGACTGAAAGTCACATCTTTTACATCTCTAACGGACATAAACCTCAATCGGAAAGTAATCAAACTACTATTTAAGTCCTTGTTGTTTTCTTTCCAATATTGTTGTTCAACTTGCAAAAAAATTTTCCTTCTAGGTATATGCCAAGTGATATATGCACAGACAAGGATTATTATTCCGTTTTATGCTTTACATTACATTACAAGCCAACCTCTAACAACATAAGCACTCCATTTTCCTTGTAAGAGCTTCTGTGCAAATATTCTTATTGTTATCACTATTATTTTTAACCGTGACTAACCAGAATAATACACAGTACATAGATAAAGTTTATACGGGTCATTAGTAATCCTGTAATTCTCAGTACAACCTATACAAGCCCAACTTTGGTGCTCATAGTCACCATAAAACATATCAGTGAGCACAAATGCCTTCTCCTCAACTGTTTTAAACTGCTGAGCTCCTAAACTGATAAGTGAATATATTAGTTGGATCAGAGGACACAGCCTGTGCAAGCTCAGACAAGGCTGCGAACATCTGTTCACATTTGGTTTACAAGGACTAATAATGTTTGTTTACACTAGAAGACCTGGCTACCGTATCTCCTGATGGATATCACAAATTCACTAACAGGAATGGAGTTACATCACTGTAAATCAGTGTACAACTCAATTTTATGCATGCTTGTGAAAAGCTTAAATTACAAGAAATCTTCAACAATAAATGGAACATAGTGCTTGCTACGAATGAATTAAAATTATTCTTCACAGTTCATGTAACCCTTTTGTCTTACAAATTGCCTGCAACTCTCTCAAGAATGATTTGTTTTCTACTAGTGAAAATCATCTTGTGACCAAACTTTCAATGGCTGATAATGAACACCTCAGAACCTCCAAGCCCCTAAGATATCTCTTCTCGATCATTATGTGACTGGAGAGGAATGAAAAAAATCAACATAAATGCATACATATTTCATTCCAAGAAGTCAGTGTTTCATTTGACTTCATTTTTTCATTATATGCAACAGGCATTAGCAGTTCTTCTGATGTTATTTCCCTATTTTCCATTACAATCATTACACATTTGCAAGCCTTAGCTCTTTCAGAGAAACAAAACAGTATGGTGCCTGCTATTTACAAGTAGATAACTAAATGCCTACCCTAAGACCATATAAAAGTACTATAGAGCAACCACAGGCGTTCCCTGTAGGACACTAACATTTGAAGAGTCTTCCCCAATTTTTTTCAATAAATATCTTTATTTGAGAATAATGACTTGTAATCTGTGGTCTGAAAATGGGCCATGTCAATATGATCCCCACAAAGTACCTTAGAAAACTCAGCCTTTCCTCACCTCCCTACATCAGGAATCACAGGGTTTTTTGGAAAAACTTTGAAGAGACCACTGCTTTAAAAGTTTTAAATTCACTGCTTTTGGGTTTAGAAGGGTGGACTGCTTAGCAAACAGCATGAAAGAACACTGCAGGTGGATTGTTAAAGCTGAAATGTGCTTGCGTAGCAGAAGAAAATCTGTGTTTGTTCTGAACTGCTCCAGCCTTTGCAATATTTTCTTCTACACTCATTGTGTAAGTAGAAAATGAGCTTTGGCAAAGCTTGTTAGAACATGACCTCAGCTAGAGGCAGAAACTAAGACAAATTCAAGGTAACATCAGAATAAGACAGGATAGTGAAAGGTAGTTTTTAGACATGGTTAGATAAACTAATTTTTTCCTTTCCAACTTTTTTGTTTACCCTAGAGGTTTAAATCTGTACAGAGCAACTGACAAAATATTAAAATACATCAAATTTTCTATTAGATAAAAAAGCTCACTTAAGCTTTTACTCAAATTAAGCTGCCAGAACTGAGGTTTGGATGTGACCCAATTATTCCTTTTACCTGTTTGATTGTTATTTAAAAGTCACGTTTTTTTGTTCAGCTAAAAGAAACAGCTAAGTTGATTGCTGGTTTTGTCTTCAGGTTTATTCTCCAATTTTCCAATTACATGTGGATTTTTAAAATGCTTTTTGAATTAGATTTCACTTTTAACTTGGACTATAATCTGCATCTCGACTCAAATATTGAATTTTTTAATTAAAATGAAATGAGATTTTTTGAAATTATGGACCCCTTAGTTATATTTAAAGACGACTTGTCTATATCTCCTAAGGCCCAACTCTCAAAATTACTTCTCTAACAATCAGAAGCATTCATTTTATTGATATTCTGAATGTCATTAAGGAGGCTCATGATACTAGGCCCTAATTAACTTCACCATTTCTCTTTCTTGATAAATAACTGTCAACTCACAGGTCTGAAGAATCATCTGGCTGGATGATGGCTAGCATTACACAGGCCCTTTAAAAAAAATTTAAAAATAGTCTTAGAAATAAAAAGTTAACTATGTGCTTAACTTCATTCCTTCCAGTTTAATTGTAGTTTAATTCCCAAATACTAACAAGACTGCTGACTGAGGTTGCTACTGGAATCAGCAGCATGAGAGTGACTTGGTCCTAGACCTCACAAAACTACCACAGATCATGTTGCTGTGACGTCATCTTTAACTGCAAAATGAAGCTGCAAGACAAGGATGGAAAAGAATGTCTAAAACTTCATTTTACTGAAATTGATCTTGTTAGAGCAGGAAATCTAAAGATTTTGTGTGTGTTATTCTTTAAATGCTAACATATTTTTACAGCAGCATGTATGAAGTAAGCGTCATTCCCTGCAGCGCACAGCTCCACACCAAGGTGTTTAACACCAGCAGGAGAGATACTGTTTGAGAGGAATGTCTGTTTTCCAGCTTTTGAGATTCTCACATCCTAAAGTGCTTGGAACTATTTAATTATCTTTCCACTGTTTATTCTCTTGTTGCTGTTGTTGCTGCTTACAGGGTTTGATTTCAGACGCATACATTCCCCTCTCCTCTGCAACACAAAATGGCAGGAAACCACATCTGCGTGGATAAATTTTCTGTTAAACTCCAGATGCGGTATTGGCTAATTACTCTACAGAATACATAAAAGGATGTATTTTCAATGTCATCTCTACTGTCATTTTTTAAAGATTTAACTCCTAGACAGGATTTTTTTTCATCCCCACCTGCACAACTAGTGCCAGTTCTTAGATGCTTTTGTTGTGAAGAATTTTTTCCTTGTTTTCCAGCAGTATTTCCTCCATTTGCAATCTATTACCACTGCCTTCTGTTTTTTACTACTCATTTCTAAGAAATCTGGTGCCATCTCCCCTGTAGCCCTCATTAAACCGTTGACAATAACTAATAACACCCATTTTGCCTTCTTTGCAAGCTAAGAAAATCCAGTTTACTCTATCTTTCTTTATAGGAAGTACGCCCCAATCCTCCTGCTAATTTAGCAACCCTCCCCTAGACTGTTTGTCACCACCTGTCTTGTGCCGTGGGGCCCAAGGTGGAACATATTCCTTCAGATACAGCCTCACAGTTGTTGAGTGAAGGGGAACAGTCACTTCTCTTGATCTGCTGGCTACACTCCTGCTAATGCAAGTCAGTATGCTTCATCACTTCAAGGGCTCTCTGCAATTTGCCATCCACCAGGACCTCAAGGGCCATTTTAGATGGAGCTGTTGCCTACCTGAGCAATATCAACGCTAAACAGCTTGAAATCAGTAGTGATACCAGTATAAGAATTCTTTACTATGGGGGTGGTGAGGCACAGGAACAGGTTTCCCAGAGAAGTTGTGGTTGCCCCATCCCTGGAAGCGTTCAAGGCCAGGTTGTATGGGGCTTCGAGCAACTAGGTCTAGTGCAACTTGTCCCTGCCCATGGTCAGGGGATTGGAACTGGATGATCTTTAAGGTCCCTTCCAACCCAAACCATTCTACGATTCTATGATAAGAACAATGAAAATATCAACTCAAGACCACACTACAAATCAAGTTCCCCATTCATTCAATCAAAACCTGCATTAGCTCTACTGACCTGTGCGGTGTTTCATTCTTTCATCACCTTCAGGCAAATAAGAAGTCGCTACTGATTTACTGCTAGATCTAGCATATGTAAAAGAAAAGAAAATAAAAATCATATTCTCAGTGAATATTCATCTTCACTTTTGTTTCAAACACCATATTGTGTGGTCAAAGGTCGCAATAGTTTCTTTATAAAGTAATAAACTTCTGATATTTAGTCCATTACCTACTGTGAAGGAAAAATTTGCATGACACTAATTATGATTTATAGCATGGCTGTATGCAGAATAGATGTTTCCATGCAAAGAGGTTGTACTGCAATTAGTAATAGCCCTTTTTTGCTCGAAGAAGTTTTGCTTCTGCTGCAATTTGATTATTCTTTGTCGTGGGTTAGTATAATACATAGCCAAAGCCTTGCCTCTTTTCAGACAGCCCTGGTCATGAATTTCGCTGTTGATTACCACTTAGTCTCACCCTTGGCTCCTTCAAACTGCAGCCTTAATTATTTTGCACAGAATACACAAAGAGGCCCTGATCCTCTGGGCTGAAGGGTACCTCAATCCTTAACTGTAGGTGAATTCTCAAAAAGCAAATTTTAGAGGGATTTGTCTTTCACTTCATTGCATGAAGATATCCTAGCTCCTTGATACAACTACATGAAGATGAAATAAACCCCAAAATCTTGAGAAGACACTACTCATTCTGACAAGGGCATACAAAAATGCCAAGGACAACAAGAAATTCTGGCTCTGCATTTGAACAGAGGGAGCCAGGAAAAAATCCTGCTCTTAAATTTTGCTTCACTCAACTACACAAAACATACCCAGACTGCTTATTCATAGAATGCAGGCAGTCTCTTGACCTCATGGCATAAATTCTACTTCCTAATTTTAGACATTATGACAGTATTCATTATTAATTCAGCTTCGCTACCACTTTCCCAGTGGATGTTCGAAATAATGGACCTTGAGTACTTCTCAGACATTTTCAGCAATAGAGGGAGGCCACAAGACAGCAAGCTAATCTGTTTTTTTTACAGGAAAATGTAGGATATGTTCTTTTGTTATTGATCAGCTCTGTGAAAAGATGTCACTGTTTCTTATAAAAGCTTTAAAATTAGAAGCCTAGTCTTTGTAACATCACTATACAACCCCTCCCCTTTGTCATGTCTAGCTTCTGGTTACTCTACTGAATTATACGCGAGGTGTACAAGCTTATTGTCTGTCACATGCAGAATTCAGAATCATGCATCTTATTCCTTTTACTGTAATTATTTGGCTGCCTGCTTTACTTGTCCATGCAAAAGAGACAGCTGCAAGTCTTTTTTTTTTTTTTTAATGTAAGATTTTCCTAATTCTAACATGGAAGCTTTCACATTTGAAGCAAGTAAACAAGAAAAAAGGTATATTTCTTTATAAACCTACAGAGTATAAGGGTTTGTTCAGCTTTTAAGTTTTTTTTAATACTCTAATCCTTTCTTCTGCTTTTGATGTAATGTGAATTTACAGTCAGAATTGGCATGGATTTTTTTCCTTTAAAGTCTTATACTGGGTAACGGCATGTACCAAGGAACCGGTAACAGAATGCAGGGGGAGGTGGTGGTGTATTTCAGATCTGGTATGTCTGGCTAATAACTTGTTTAGAAATGAAGTTTGTAGTGGTTATTAGGGTCACTAAAGCACAAAGCAGGTTAGTCAGTCAGGAGCCAATTCAGCTCCATATTCAAGCCCCTTAACTCACTGACATTACCAGGCTTGCCTGAGGTGGAAGAAAGGATCGTACAGCCGTGTCTGTAATTCAGAATAAATGAGATGGATAACCATTGTAAGACAGAGCAATGTGAGTCACTTTAGCAACAAGGTAAAGTTTTAATCCCACCTCACTTCCACCCCCATTTCATTCTCTCTAGAATTGATTGTGCTTTCATTATGCATGCTACGGTACAGACCTGGATATATTTTTTTTAACATACCGTCTGCTTTTGATTTGCTTTTTTAAAAAAGCATTACACAACAGAAAGAAAACAGAAAAATGGTTCTTATACACTACCTTTGATGCAATTACTGAATGAAAGCTATGTGTGAGAACTCTGTGTAACTATATCATGACCTTGGATTTATTTCTGTAGGGAAAAAGACTAAAGACTATCATTTTTCACCTAGAATTGCACATTGACCTGACCCTGGAATAAAAGTGCATTCCTTCCAATTTATTTATTTAGTAAATATATTGCTTGGGCTGCTGGAGGTGAACATTATTTTGTTGAAGTTCTCAGGTTAAGTAGCCGATTCACTGCAAGCTCTCAGCCCCTCTGGCAGAAAACCCTGCATTATTCAGAGGTATGATGGCTTTGAGCAAGATGAGGGCCAAGATTTCCTTTGTCATCAGGAAATTAATTTTGTTGTGCATCAGAGTGTAAAGGTGCAGTAAAAACAAACATTGCAATTACATAGGATAAGCGATAATGCAGGAGACCTTTGAAGTTTACATTGCATTTGTGAAGATAATCACCACATTTTTAGTTAGATCATTTTCACAGAATCACAGAATCACAGAATGTTCGGGGTTGGAAGGGACCTCTGTGGGTCATCTAGTCCAACCCCCCTGCCAAAGCAGGGTCACCTACAGCAGGCTGCACAGGACCTTGTCCAGGCG
>Ga0065711_1031403_pt1 | contig 29778 bp, 19 predicted proteins | sample Hoacrofraction12_FD_59098 | JGI IMG/M metagenome (GOLD analysis project Ga0065711, IMG submission 59098) | Hoatzin crop microbial communities from Cojedes, Venezuela - Epithelial fraction 12 v2 (version 2) | ecosystem: Host-associated > Birds > Digestive system > Esophagus > Crop | place... | reverse complement strand
TTGAAGAAGCCCTTCTTGTTGTTTTTGACATCCCTTGCCAGCTTCAATTCCAGGTGAGCCTTGGCCTTCCTCGTCGCATCCCTGCATGCTCTCACTACGTTTCTGTACTGAACAGAAACTCACTCTGCTCTCACTACGTTTCTGTACATTGTTCTGCTGAGAACAATTTGGATAACCAAGAATCAGCTGCCAGGAACATAGAACAGAAAACTCACAATATCAATCCTGTGATTATAAGGACATGACTCTGCACCCCACCTTTCTTGAAAAAAAGTCAAATAAAATCCCAAAAGTTATTTCAAATATTCGTTATAGACAGATTTGTAAATATATGTGAGCGATGCTGCAGGCTTTCCAAAGGTGAGAAGCACATTCTGTATGGAAACAAGTTAGTGTAGACATAAGATTAATATCCTTTGAGCATCCTCTTTTCCCTTGAGGAAATAAAACAATGTGATTGATATTGATTCAAAAGCATGTTCTCTTTCAAATAACATTTCAAAGTTAGAGCTACAAAGGCATGTGTATTTAATTAGCAGAATAAAATGAAATTTTGAATGGAAGACCTTCATGCAGCTGGGAATAAACACAAAAAAGCATTTTTCATACAGAACAATGTGTTTTATAAAAGGCTTGGCTTAATGAACAGAGCTGAGCAAGTGATTTACAACATATAATTTATTTGACAAGTTCATTTTATTTCCCTTCTCATGGTGAACTAAAGCAGAGGCTTATTTTTTTGTTTTGGAAAAGCAATTTTTTTATTATGTTTTTTTAACTGTACAAGGTGATTACAAGGTTTTGGGGACTGCAAAAACTGTATTTGGCATTCTGGTATTTCCATGTTGCCAAGTTATGATTGTGTCTTATAAATTGCATCATATTCCTTCTGCTTCCTGACTTTGCTAACAGAGCTCTGAGACGTCGTTAGTCCTGTGTTTTGAGCGATGTCCCATGCTGACTTAATATAGTCAGTCTGGGTGCAACTACTCCCATGTGCAGATATTTAACACTTGACGTGTGAGAATATGGTGTAAAACTTCGTGTGTTTTGGGCCTTATCCAATGGAAATCAGTGAGACCCTTTTTCCATTGACTTCAGTGGCAGTGGATCATTGTTCCTGTGAGCATCTTGATGACTGAAAGCTCAAATGCATGAAAGTGAGTGGGTCATGAAGACAGTCTGGGTGTGAAGAGAGTTGAACTAATACTTTACATAATTTGTCTCAGTAGGCAGAATGATTAATTGCTTAGAACGACCTGAAGTTTCAGGTGGTTAAGAGCTCTTGCTTAAGCTCTTCAACTTGATGCATGTTATTCTATGCCATCACTCTATTTCATTTTGCTTCAGAAGTGGCTGTGACCTTGAAATAAGAATAACCTTCTTCAGTATATGACCAGGACAGTCCAAATTTCAGGGAGTTTTGTCACGCCATACAATGAAGTGTCTGGGTATGAAGGCACCTGCGAAGGAACAAATATCTTTGATTTCACACAGGATGATATCTGCCTAAATTTTACAACACCCCTGGAAACAGGCAATCCAATCATGAGCTTTCTGAAGCATCAGCAAGGACTTGTTCTTCCCATATCCCTGGGAGGTGCTGCTACTGTTCATGTAACATTTCTTTTTCTGGACTTGAATAATAGTCTGGGGTAATGTCTCAGCCCAGAGCACTGTGCACTGGATAGCTGGATATCAGTGGGTTTGCTTCCAGACAGATTTGGCAAGTCATAGCAGGAGAACTCTTTCTTCTGTGCGATTTTTATATACATTTGAATCTTTAGAAAACCATGAAATTCTGAGTTAAATATTTTTGCATACAGTGTAAAAAGAAAAAAAAAAGGTATAAAATTAAACATTACTTATCATCGTAAAGTAACTTCTTAAGCATGATTTTATCCTGTCCATTTTGTTTGCAGAGTTAAGTGCAACTATCAAATCACAGCTTGTTTCATGACATTTTATGAGGTCTTCAGTGACACCTACCTGAAACAACAAAAGTCAGACACAACATGCATTGATGTCACACCGTGAAGTAACCTACGCTGTACCTACCTGCATTATACCTAACAAACCAGTGTTCTTCTGCACCTATCATAGCCATTCTGGCTACTTGCAAAGTTTAAAAGAAAGAATCAAAAGTGTGGATCAACCATTTAAAATTGTCTTGTGTAAATCCAGGCATTCTACTTATGTTACTTGAATGTGAGCAGAAAGTCTAACACAGAACATGGTTGGGTTTATAAAATCGTGATTCTTGATGACTTTTTCAGAAAGCATGACTTGAACTCCGTTACTGAAGAAGGCTATGTGCGGCTGACTCACATCATGTCCCAGGAGATTTAGTTTACTGGTATGTGAAAAAGAACATGCTCTTTAGATAAACTAAAAATACTGCAGAGTAATGTCACAAAAGAGGCTAGTCTAACATCAGCTATGGACAAACCTCCATCTACTTTCCATTTCTGCTCTATGATATAGGTCAGCTGGACTGTCTTCAATTGCATTGCTTTCTTGTCTTAAGGATGAAGTTCTGAAGAGTCTTGGTGGAAAACATGCAGTGCTCCAGTGGAGACCAATCCCAGAATGTGGGAGAGGATCACTCCATCTATGCCTCAGACTATTACCAAGACCTCTAGTTTTCAGCACACTTGTTGTCAGTTAGGTGAAGTCAAAACATGAGTCATAGACCACATTGATTCACCTGAGCAAATGATCAAGAAAGAGCATTTTCCACAAATACTGTTATGATAGCAAGAGAGCTACCTCTAAATCATGGGAGAATGGAATAAAAAGAACCCTAAGACAGAAATTTGTCACACTTTTTCTAAGAGAGAAAAAGAATGAAAATTTATTTAATCATCCTTGGAAAATGGATACTTGAGTATCTGTCAAAAAATACTGATGGATAATGACTTTTTTTTCTATTTTTCTAGGTAGCCCTTTGTAGAGCTTCTCTCTCCCTAGAGTTAGAAGAGCTTTTCAAAAATTTTGCTGCAAATTAGATTAGTCTCTTGTCAACAAAGATTTCAGACTGCTTAATCAGTCCCTACTATCTGAGAAATAATATGGATGCTTTCATCTTGACCCTTGAGTGTTAGCAGATCCAGTTACAATGTTACAAGAGGTTGACCCTGTCCCTCCAGTAGCAGAAGCACCTTGGTCCCAGCATAACCTCAGAACCTTGTCTTTTTGTTCCATGTGGATCCCAAACTCACTTTTTCCTACACTGCTAAGAAGCCCATCTTGTACATCTGGCTGGATGTGTGGTCAGCTGTGAAGGCTTTTCTCTAGATTTGCAATTAAAACTGCTGCTGCAATTCTCATTCCAGCTTCAGTACTGAGAAGTGGATCTGGGTCTGAAATACAAATACCCTTAATCTAATTGAAAAGCAGAAACTATTACTGTATCATCTCTCTTGATCATACATATTAACAACTGGCATCTTCAGTTTACTGGACCAATGTTACAATCTCTTTCTGGTCTCTTATCAGGCCGGTAGTTTTTAATAGTAAGACAGAAATTTCAAGTAATGGTGCCTTTTGTTGTTGTTATATCCTGTCACTAAATTAAAGACAAAGAACCTACTCAAAAGAAAAAAAATACTGTAAATGTTTTTCTTCAACCAAAATAACATCAAGATCCCATTTCAGAATAGTTTTCTGAGCAGCACTTCACTCCCTACTTTGCAGAATTTGTATTTCCAACTACTTCCATAAATTATTATTATGACTTTTAAGCATAAAGTATATTCATTACTAATTGAGCTGTGATGAGCATGATTACAATACTTCACATTCTTTGAAAGAAATCATGATTTTTTAAACTGACTTATGCTAGATACGTACTGCAGTTAAGGCTTAATGGAATTTAACAAGGCAGTATTTTAGTAGATTTCATTGATACAGAATTGTCCTGAAAACTTTTAAATCAAGTTATTCTGGTGTTAAATAGTTTTAAGAAATAAATTTGCCTACTAGCTAGAACAGGGAATTGTAAGTCAACAGTATTCCTAGATTTCATTCTCATTGGCAAGTGTTTTGTTTGCAGCCTAATTTCACCTTCATGTCTCAGGTTTTGCCTGTGTGTGAAATCAGTGTAATGAAAAACTTGCTTAACTCTCAAGTATATCATGAGAATTAACATTTTCAGAAGAGATTTTCTCCATTGACTGATCAGCATATGTTTATCCACTCAGTAGCAAACACATGGCTAATGCAAGTGGGTTACTGTTGAGCTCCTGTGGGGATCCTCTGCTGGGGCCAGATAGAGCATGAGCATTGCCACTGGTGTGCACATGTGGAGCAGATCAGACCCTGGGGACAGTAAAGTCCTAGTGACAGCTTAAAGGAAAATGTTCTACATCTTTATTAAATACCATGATGAAAAGTGGTATAAACTGAAAGTCTTGTTTATGGTATTGCTTTTGCTTCAGATATGGAAAATGCTAAGTACAATCTATTTTGATCAGGCTGTGAAGAATTTATGCCATAGTATTTGACCATAAGAACTATATACAGAAATCCTGAGACGTATCTCTTGTTAAAATACTGTTGGCAACTTTCTCATTACAAATAGTTGACAGAGTGCTTCACAATCATTTCATTTTATCTCCTTATAAATTTTGTCTCTTTATATGCATTACCTTTTTTAGTCTTAGGTGCCAAAACAAAGAGCTTGACTAATAAGATGGAAGATTTAAAATATATAGATTGCATGCTCTTCAGCAAAATTATTTGGTTTCATTTTGTGTGAATTTCTTCACAATAAAAGCTTTAAGTAAAAACAGGTCAAGCATCTCTATGTTCTAATTTGAATGGCTGATCACATTCTTTCTTTGAAAAGCTTTATTTTAGCACTCTCTTTCCTCCTTCCTTTCCAAAGTTATTGTGACATACTGTTGAAGCACCTGCCATGTTGATTTCTTTTCAGTGTTGGGTGAAAATAGTTCTAGTTCTGTGAAATGATTCATATGTGCATACAGTTTGTAAAACAGAAAAAGTTTCTTAGAAATGAAAGGTTTTATATAGCTGTAATCTCTCATTGCAATGAAATGTAACTCTACCAAGAAGAAAACATATCTATCTTTCTCTTTCTTCTTGATATTTTTCTCAGAGTTCACGTCGCTGGCACAACTATACTTAAAGATAAGCAACCCATGGACTGAGTCCAAATTCTTATCGGAAATCAAGTAATGAGATCCTTTCATAACAGATACAGCAAATAAGTGTATGTCAGAATAAATGCCAGGGATGACTTCAGTGCTAATAATATTGTTTGTATTTGTATGAGTTCCTTCATGTAAAACAAGTAAACAAAAATCTACAACATCTATTCCAAGGAAAGTCTTTTTTTGTTTGTTTCTTTTTTGTCTTTTAGTATTATCCTGTCTGGAGAAAAATTATGCTTTCTATTAAAGTGAACCTGAGTGTTCACTGCAGATGTTTTAAGAAAAAAAATAAAACTACTGAGTCTATTGACCTTGAACAAAAGAGTTTTATACCTACCTCCCACCTAATCATGTAAGCAGGGCCCAGATTTGGAGCACAATTCCTCTTCAAATCCAATCCTGCGTATCTGAGTTGTTATCTTGAAATCAGGCTAAGCTGAGACATGTATTTCCTCCCAGTGAGCTTCTTATCTTCAAGTCAGAAATTTCATGTATTTCTGTGCTTGGAATAACATTCACATCATAGAGAAATTTATTTTAACAAAGCTTCCAACACACAGTGGGGGACTGATTTGCTGGGTTATAGAGTACAACAGTTTCTAACAGCAAGTCAAAACAAGAGATAGTTTTCTTGTCTAGGCATTTGTTCCTGGGAGATCTTTCATTTCATTGATTAACTCGTATTAGAGTTCCGAGGCAGGCTCTGAAATGACAGACCTGGTAGAAAACAACCAGAGGCACCAGGAATGCCTTGAATAACAAGGGGCACTTCAAAGCTAACATCATCTTGCAAATAAAACAAACGAGATGATGTGTGTAAAGAGCCAGAAAGTGGTAAATACTTGATTGACACTTCTTTGAAAGTAATTTATTTTATATACCCCAGCCATCTGCAACTTTTGACTTTTTATTTTCCATTAATCTGATTTTGCTCAGATTTAAAGGTTATTGACAAGCTTTCTGAACGATTAGCACACATATACCCAAATGCAGTTTGCTGATTAAAAGGAATTTTAATAAATCAGTGCTTATACAGTCCAGCTGCTTAACATACAAGTGATTTAAACATGCTCTAGTAAAGCTAACAGCTCTTCCTGATTTTCAAGTAATAACATACACTGAACCTTTGAGAAAACCCAGTTGGCACGAGGAAGGACTTCGGAGAAGGCTGCAAAACAAAAGCTGTTTTGAATCCAGTTTCAGTGTACCTTTGTAAATACTTGTTTTAATAAAGTGTACATTTTTTAACAAAACATAAGTAAGCATGCATTCACCATAGAGCTACTCAGTACCTACAGTTCCATTTCACATAGGATTTGCTCTACATGTACACAGTAATTGCAGAGAACATGTGAAATAATTTTCACAGCTCTTGAAAGGAGGTGGACAGAAGCACATCTGCTACTTACAGGAGGTGTTAGAGAACATCCAGAGATTATACACACCATAGTACTTTTGTTTACTCCTAGATAATCCTGAATTTACTGTGTGTTGACATGCAGTGCAGTGTACATAGACTGTGGCTTTTACAAGACAGCCGTAAGAGCGTGATTTCTGAATGTCCAAGATCTGGGTAGGAGGTTCCCAACCTGCTAGGGCAAATGGACATAGAGAAACTATAATGCACCTGAAAAAACACGGTAGGTCTGAGGAAACATGGATGTTTGGTTTATGGCTGCGAGAGCTTAAGTCACATGCAAAGCATGACTGAAAACAGAACGGTCAGCACGAACACAAACCACAACTATTACGTTTCCAAATAAAAGCCTGGCAGTGTGAAACAAAAATTGCTCTTGAGTAGAAAGATGACCAGTAAAAAATAAAGATAAAGCAAAATGAAAAGCAATTCCTTAAACAGCTCATTGGGCAGGGGAAGGAATGAGTCGCTGAGTGAGATACTGTAAGTAAGAATAGTGCCTGAAACACTGGAACAGCAGATAAAGGTGCCTGAGGATTATGACCTACAAATGAATGAAACTGGAATATGATAACTTGTTTTTCCATCCAAAAAAAAACCACTAACATTACACAGCTGAGAACTCTGGCATCCACATGCAGCACTGGAATTGTAAAAGACTTGCTAACTACTGCCAGGCTCATTTGTGGGATGTGATTAAAGCCTTCAAGAGAGGTTATTGATAGACAGATCTAGCTTCACAGAAATACCTTTAAACGGCAAATATGGCTGAAATGTGCAGAGAAATGCTCAAAGCTGTATTCAGAGAAAGTACACATTGTTAAATTAGGAAAGTCCAGACCAGAAGACAACAAATTTAGGAAAAAAAAGAACACTTACCAGTTTCTGTACATAGTATACACCACCAGGATACTATGGGAAGGGAAAAATGAAGTGCACCTAGTTCACAGGCAGTTTCATAAGCCATATGGAGAATATAATCAAATACTTCTTTGAAGATGGCAGATGAAAACAAGCATCGATACACAACATCTTAGAACCCAAAGACTTCTAAGAAATGGGGTATCAGGATTAATGCTGAAAACTCCTATGAAGAGGTAAACTTTTTAGTAAAGCTGAATCTTTTCAAAATGCTGTGCTGTAGAAATGAGCTGCCAGTCATGCAATGCCATATTTGCAGCTATTACATCAATGGCTAATTTAACTCCAGCTGGATGGTGAAGCCAGTTGCAGTGCAACCCAGACACAGTTACAAAGAGCAAAGTTCACCTGAAGTAATCTGACAAGGTGCTAGGGACGTACAACAAAACTACTCTGATGCCAGTGAGTGGAAACCTATTGTTGATAAGAAACCTCAAAAACCAAAATACTGTGATTAAGAGATCTTATTAGGCAAAGCAGAGGTGAACCACAGCAGCAGCAGATGTTAAGCAAAAATCCAGACTTCATTTCAGCACGCTGCCAAGACAGAATGGGAAGAGCAGTCACAGTTCGTTCAGTTCAACCTTCTAACACAGGATGAAGGGTGCATTTCAAGGAGCAGAACACACCAAGGATGAACCCGAACAAAAAAAATACTATAAATTTATTGGACAGAGGAGGTCCAGCAGTTTTTGTGATTCTTTCACTGCTAGTCTCAGGTCCTGCTTTTCGCTGGTGGCATGTGTTTGCAGCAAGGAATTTCACATCCTCTCTTCTCATGAGACACAAGGAGCTGAAGAGTGTATTGTCCTCTTGAGCTGTAAGCTCCTGGGTTGAACAAAGCCAGCCCCTTGGCAAGACTTGACTGGGAAGAGAAGGGTTCAGGCTTGCTTGTTCCTTTGTCCTTTCCAAAGTTTCCTCTGCTCCCAACGAAATTCCTTTGTGTATGTTTGTATCTATGTATAGATAACATATCTATAGGCTATCAAGACACACACAACAAAATTACAATAAAGACTTTAAAATGGCAGTTTTACTTCTTCCTCCAGCTACCCCAAGTTACACTTGGTGTAACAGATTCCATAAATTTATTTTTAACACACAGTCTAAATATTTCTGTCTCTTCTTCTGGATAACAGTACAGAGAACGACTGCAAAACTCTTTGACGTGTCTTAGCAGCTGTTATTAATTCATTTCTTTTAATACCTCTTTTCTAGGGTTTATCTATTTTCACAGCCATTTAGACATCTGTCTACATATTTTTGGTAAAATTGTAGCTTTCAGAACTGTACAATAAAGTGGAATTAACATTTGAGGAAGAAAGGTGAAGGGCTTGAAGTTCTTATTTTGACACAGATTTTACTTAGACTGGTTAATATTAACTTTTCAACTGCCACATTTTCTTTGTACATTCCTATTAGCATATGTGTTATTGTCAAAGTATGAGAATTCACTTGCTTCACATATCTGGGCTTTTTCTCTAATTTATCATTTGAAATCACAACTGTGAAATTCTGTTAGATTTCTCCTTTATTATCAGCCTTCTGTCTTGTTAAGCAGACTGTTGATGGTCTTTTTGTCTTTGTTTTCCTGAGCTCTGACTTTGAGATCTATTGTCAGCAAAATCTATTTAAATACATTAGAAATATATGCACCAACCTCAGTTAATATAGGCAAACTACAAAAATTGAGAAGCTCATCAAATGTGGCAGTTATTGAAATACCAAAAAAACATTTTCACTTGTTTCAAGAATAATAATTAATAATAACAATCATCAAGGGCATAAAAGTTTCAACAAAAAAATGATAGTATATCCTTTAACTGTGTTACTAATTAGTAAATGAAACAAAGCATTACACTGATTACATATGGATGTTGTTAATCATTAAAAATTTTTAAGAAAAAATATTATAGTGTCTGTCAAGAATATTGTTGATACAGTTTGCGCCATCCTGGGCAAAAAGGAAGGAAAATAATACTATTTTTTTCACATTACTTACACAGAGCTCTTCCATATTTGAGCAAAGGATGGGACTGAGCGTGAGGTTGTTTTTTTCAATTGTATCATGTGTAGGAAAAAGAGATGGACTATGAAAATATCAGAGAAGAGAGTCAATCATTCTGTAGTTGAAAAGCCAGAAACAAAAAGAGGTTAGGCTGTGAACACAACTTTGAAAGTTAAGACAAGAAACTTGGACTTTATATAAAAATGAAGAGGAAGCTTAGAAAATCAAGTACTTGAATGACATGGTAAACCGTCTTTGTCGTCTTTCTCTGTGTTTTACTAATACATCCTTTAGCTAATGTAAATTTGCCACTTTGAATCTTCTTGAGTTGAAAAAGTGTTTTACTATCACTTCTCACAGCAGGTCTTTCTGTCTCTTTGATGCTATTATTCACATATTCCCTCTTGTCTGTTGACATGCAGCTTTTTACTATTTTTGTCCTATGCTTTAAACAAAATTATTATTCCTTTTTCTGAGGTTGTTGTTTGGTAACTGGTGTTTACTTTGGCTTTCTTAGTGCAGTTCTAGATATTTTCATTTATCCAAATTTCATGTTTGTATGCCTAAAAACTGGCAAGTTATTCTTGCCAGAAGATGTTAGCATTCAGTACTGATAGTGGCTTTCAGATGGTGCAGCACTTCAGAAGTGTTCCACTATCTTATTCTCGAACGCTGCTATGGTCTATTTGGGTTTTGTTGTTTAAATTCTGAGGAAAGGGTTGAATATCTGTTTTAATATGTTTTGTTTTCTGTTTTGCTTTACACACATTTGTGAATTTGACACCAACTAATCCTTATATGCTGAATTCTATATTATAGACCATAACATTGATCATCACGTGGAAAATATCAAGACATTTAGGCATGTCTTTACATGGAAATAAGTTCCATTAGTAACGGAAGCACATTTCTACCACTCTTTCACTATTTCTTTTGGCAATGAAGGACTTGGTAGAGAATTGAAAGCAAAGTCTTCTGGTGCTGTGCAGACATGCTTCAGGATATTGCTAAAGTCTCTAGGTGACAGTAGAGCTGTTCTCTTGTCATTCTAGTTACAGCTTAGGTGCAGACACAGCTTTTTCATACGTATTCTCTACATGAAATCTCTGAATAATCAGTTAAGTGGCTTTTACTGTATTAACTGTTTTTCTGCTTTTTAAAAATCAGAGCTATTCTTTACATGGGACAGCCGCCTGACCTCAGTGAATTAGCATAATGTTTTTTTACTAGTTTTGAACTTTTTCTAAAGAATTCCTGGCCAGATACATTTAAGATTTCTGAGAGCACTGACACACACACACTTCTTGACAGACATTTCTACCTTTGAAACTGTAGATATTGTTCAATGAAATAGAGACCTATGTCCACATTTTTTCTTCTAGAAATTAAGATCTCAGAATCTTGATAACATGGAGATTTGTAATGGAATTTTCTTATTTTCCATGGACTATTTATTAGAATGTTGAACTTCCTGTGTTTCATTAAAATTACCATAAGAAATGAAGGAAGGTTTATGGTTTCTGTTTTTCACCTGGCTCCTCTCCTTTGGTCCCCTGTCTTTGGTCAAGCTTGATTAGCGCAAACGGTAGTTAAACTTCTTCCACAGAAAGTGATGAAAAAAAATGAATGCATATTAAATGAAACAGAAAACTGAAAGTTTTTAAATTATATCTGGTTGCTATGAAAGAGAAATTTTAAGTATTTCATGAATAAGCTTGTAACTGAAGTCTTTTCATCTCAGAACTAGGGATTGTTAAATGAGCTTAAGTTATGAGTTATGAATGAATCAAAATATCAAACTGAAATTATTGTATCTAGCTGAAAAATGTCTTTGTAACTCTCCCCATCCCTCCATCAACATCTTTGATGCTGCTGCTGTTAATGCAGTTCTTGGTTGCACCTACAAATGAGAAGCCATCAAAAATCCTGAGAGAAGCTGCATGTTAGTGTATCTGCAACAGAAGAACAGAACTGAGTCTTGTCCGTACTGCCTCAAGATGTGTAAGCTTAGAGTCTGTGTCAATATTAGCACAGACAAAGCAGAGAGTAACATAGTATAGCAAAGTTATGGGGCAGGCAAATCTCTACCTCAGAGATAAAAAGGGCTTTTTCTGGAATCCACTCCAGGTACTGATGGAAATTTTGTCTGACACAACAGCAGTGGCAGATTTGTTTCTCCAGGAACAAATTACTTCAGTTAATTTGAGGGACTGAGGTTTCTTTAGATCCTTGAACCTAGTTACCTCCTCCACACCTGTACTTAGCTTTTGCTTCTGTCCACTCCTTTTACTGTAGCTTGAGACAGACACACTCCAGTTAGCCTGGTGCTGCAGTACAGGGTAGTCATCACAGTGTGGTCGTCAGTGCTTCTTCACATTATGGCTGCTGCGGTAGGAGGATTTTCCGTGAGATCAAGTGAAGGGGCAAGGTATGACAGCAGGCCAAAGGTGTAGATAATCTTCAAGTAAGAATATTGATTGTGACACTGATTTATTTTTTCTGTCCTGATTTCCTTGGAAAAGCAAAGTTCTTCTTACTGCCATAGCCTTAGTGATGTGATATCTAATCTCCTCTTTCAATTTCAAAATCATAACAAAGAAATACACATACAAACCACACAAAGGTCTGCTTATGGATGACAGAAGCATTACCAGTGTGTTTTATGTTGGGGTGGGGAGTTGGGTGGGGAGTAAATAAAATTAGCCCAGAAAGCAAGAATCGTGATTCAGTTTACAGGCTTTTACAAGTAAAATTAACTCAGTGTGATTCTGTCAACTACTAGTGCAAGCACCCAGATGAAAAATGGAATAAATACTTATCTGTCACCCAACCTTCTCTCTGAAAAGTTATTAACTGGAATGACATGTTCATAGACATAACATTTTGCCCCTTGTGTGATTTCACACATTTTTGAAAACACAGTGGAATCACAAAAACAGTGCAACTCATATTGAACAAGACAGTAATTAGACGCTTTAAAGGTGAAGAAAGTGGAGGGAAAAAAGCACTTGGAACAGAATATTTTCAGTGCGCTACTTGTTTTTGATGTATGGCAATTAAATGATAGAATATATCTTTTCCTTACATACAAATTAAAGACAATATCAGCAAGAACACAGACGAGACAACAGAATCATCCTTTCTTTTTTCTCTCAGCTTTTGAATATTGAGAGTCTCAGAAAAATTTCTTTTTCTTTCTTTCCCCTTAGCTTTGTAGTATTCACAGCGAAGCTTCTGTGGTCAAGGCTTCAGGCTGTGGCTATATTTGGGTTTCAACTTATTCCCTGGTGATTTATAATTTATAGTAGATGTTGTATCAACAAATTCTTACTTTGGGGAATTTGGTTGACTAGCCCACCATCATATCATCTACTCATCTTCTTCCCCTGGTTCATTATGTTCTATTTGGAGTGGCAGCTTTTGACATAGTGAAATTTCAGAACTTTCTTGTTTGTGCTTATTTCCATCAAGCATGTCTTTTCCTTTAACTTAGAAGAACGCACAAACTGTCTTCAAAATATAAAGGTATCATCTGGATCTCTTAACTTCAAAATAAACCATGCTTTTTTGCCTTGTTATTGTAAAAATACAATTAAGGTGGTGGCTTTAGAACTTACAGAGTAAGTGTATACGAAAGATTTGTGAATAAATAAATCGAATAGGGAAAATGAATCTCTTATACAGTCTTAAAAAGTTGATGTAAGCTAATAGATTTAGCATATGAAAGTACCTTTTCTTGAATATACAAGAGAGACGTACACGTATTTGTTAATCTGGGAAATGATGATAGGTCTGGCGAATCAGTTAAGTCATGTAATCCCAGTACATATTAATCTTTCTTTTACCAATAAGAAATACTTATGCAAAATATGTTTAGTGCAGAAGGGATGGTCTTCTTTTGTAAGGAAGTATTATTTCAGCTCTGTTTAAGAAACATGGTAAGATATTCAGCCATCTTGTAAGCAGAAACACTTTTGAGCATGTTGCTTCTGATTGTAAATAATCAAAATTTAGTGGAATAAATTTATCTTATCTATACAAAGCAGATCTGTGCTGTATCAGCCAGATATTTCAGTTGTAGAAACCTTTGCCAAGCACACACGTCTCTATCCTAATCACTATTCAATGGCTGATTTACATTTCATAAATAAGGTGAAAATGCAGTTGCATGCTTGATGTGAAATACATCTATGAGGCATCAGCCAGAACAATAGCAACATCTGTCCAATGGGTAACTCTTCAGTTTTATTATACAGTATTTTAGTTTTCTGTGGCTCCTTATATTATTTTATAACAGCAGCTAGTTTTGCCTATCCCTACTCAAATCTGTTAATTTTTACCAACTCTGACCACAAAGTTTACAGGAAATAGATTGTTAAAATGTACTAAAGTTTTAATGGCTTGTCAGACCATTAAATCTTTTTTTTTTTCTCAAACAACAAGTATTGAGCACACTTCTCTGTACATTTAAGGGGATGTTATGTAGTTCTGTTTCATATGATTTCTTATTCCTATGATGTTACTAACATTAAATCAGAAACACAGTTAAGACATGTGTTTGTCACATTTACAGCTATATAGTTTTGCAGGATTCTTTCCAGAGGGAGAATTAGTGACTAATATACGAATAAATCCAGAGGCAAAAATATGCAACAAAAAAGAGATCATTGAATGAAATGAAGTTGAAGCAGAAGAAACTAAGTAATCCAAGTTATCAAGTCTTTCACTGATGTTACATTGACCGTAGTAACAGTGTAGAGATTAATGAGAACAGCAAACATTTATACATTGGTAAATCTATTCCTACTTAAGTAATGGCACAAAACATTCTCTAACATTGAACAAATATACAGATAGGACAAAGGGTCATGGCTTTAAACTGAAGGAGGGTAGATTTAGATCAGCTATAAGAAATAAATTCTTTATTATGAGAGGTGTGAGGCACTGGAACAAGTTGCCCAGAGAAGTTGTGCATGCCGCCTCCATGGACAAGTTCAAGGCCAGGCTGGATGGGGCTTTGAGCAACCTGGTGTAGTGGAAAGTGTCCATGCCCATGGCAGGGGGGGTTGGAACCAGGTGATCTTTAAGGTCCTTTCCAACCCAAACCATTCTATGATTCCATGATTCTAGTAATTATGCACATTTTAGCTCTACCCTGACCTGTTATACAACTGCTTCTCTAAAAATCTTTTCAGCATATCACCTTTTAGGCCACAGTCAGCACAGACTGCCTGGATACATGGAAATGGAAAAGTATTATCTCTATTGTTAGTAAGTTTGTATCCTCCATTGCCCACTGAGACATTACCACCTCTCCTCGCTATAATACTTTTGAAAAAAATCAAAGTTCACAGGAAACATAAACTAATAACAGTCCAATATGTCCAAGTGGACAGTACACTACATAATTTAGGTTCTTTGTCCTATTCTACTTATAATGTCAGCTGCAATATACAGCTTATCAATACAGAGAAGAAAATGACAAACTGAGCCATTAGTATACAAAAGTGGCTTCTTTTCAAACAGAAAGAGTTTTCACTGGAAGTAATTATGTAGATGGAAAACATAGTTGAGAATTTACATGGAATTAATCATCTTGTTCTGAAATAAATACTTAAACTCTTAAAAAAATTTATAGTTGTCTCATTTCAAAATTTTATAAATGAAAAGTTTAGATCTTTTGTTCTAAAAAAGTGGATTAATTTCAAAATGGGTGTGGCTTTTGCTTCTAAATATTTAAATTTCCCCTCAGAATTTTTAATTTTTTTTTATATGTTTCAGAAATATGGGGTATGGGTGATTATTTCAGGTTGAGCCTCCCAATAATTTACATTAGCTGATAACATAGAGTAATCAGGGTTGTACACAATTTCATAAATAATTGTGTATGCAGTTGTAAATTTGTAAACTTCTATTGCAAATAAAAAGTGAATATGATGAACAACCTCATTAAAACATGCCCTATAGTAGTACAGCAATTCAAATTCCTGCTAAAAAAAAAACACTTCCTTTATCTTATGTAGATAAGTAATAGAAAAGTTCCAACAGAGATGATAAAACAGCCCCTGTCTAGTAATCCTGATCAAAGAGTTTTAATAGCAGTATGAAGACAGGGTGAGTTTTGTCAAAGGTAAAGTTTTCCCAGGACAGTTAACTGGAAGAGAGTTATTCTTAATTAAAAAGATACCAGGAAGATAGTAGAGATAACAGACCTAAGTTAGACCTAGATAAAGATAACAATTATGGGAAAAACAAATTTAAAAGAATTTGGAGCTCCTTAACCCTATTTATTTCTTAAGAATTCTCAGCAAACCTCAGCAGAAATGTTTCTAACAAACAATTAAATGCCTTTTCAAAACTCACTATGGTAAACAGACACAGGGAAAAAGCAGTAATAGGGTGCCGCTCTGTATTTCACAATAAAAATTTATTCCATAATATAAATATAAGCACCATATTTATATCAATCCATAAATATTGTTTTATAGTTTGACTTTATCTGAGACTATATTTTTGGCATTTAAATATCTCTTTTTATTGATTTTAATAATGCATACAACATTGCCTGTTCCAGCTGAAGCACCACAACTGCACTCCCCTCCCCCCACAGCTACTTCTTTGAAGTTAGTAGGTAGAAGTCAGTGAGGCAATTTATGTTCTATTTGGTTGAATTAGTCTGCGGTAGAACAGCAATGTTTAGTATCAGGAAAATATGATGCGGGTATCCTGGACTTGTAAAATTTTAATGATGCCTCTAATTGCATTTTTCCTGAGTACAGCCACCAATGCTTTAACTGTTCATGATTCATTTTAAATTATGAACTTCTACTGTGTAACCTAGAACTGAACAGTTACTAAACTAAATTAATCCATACCATAATTCAAATGGCTTCTGTGAAGGGACACCAACAGAAATTTGGTACATTTTTAAGTAAAGAAATAGCGTGCAAATTTGTTTTTGCAATCTTGTTTGACGTTCACGAGCACATGTATTTCCTGAAACTCCCTTCTGCAGAGAAAAAACTCTGCACTGTAGTAGAACGACTTGCTGTGGTAAACTCTCAGGAAAGCTCCTGCAGGAATGCAGAAGGCAGCAGCTCCTCTCCGGGTCAGTCAACCTCCCAGGCTGACTTTACTGGCAGGCAGTTACTATCAGCTGTACTGTCAAAGGACACTTGGGTCTCCTAAGCTAGTCATGTAATGTTAATGACTCACTGTTTACATGCTTGAATGAACCAAGCTTGCATAAAATGTCCTTACCAAAATATCCAGATAAGACATCCCTTAATTTTCCATTTGAGGGGTCCTGGTCATCCTCCCTTGGATTTGCCAAATCACCTACAACATGCCTGCCAGTTCCCATTATACTTGGGACTTGGCTACCAACAGTGGTTTTCACAGATCATTACAACACATGTCTTTTGTCTCCTGTTGTTTGGATGTCCTGAAACTGTCATGCTGAAACAATGTCTTCCACTGAGCCAAAAATCCTGCAGAAATCTTGCATTTGTTACTAAGTTAGCTTACTTAGTGTTTATTTAGAAATACAAATTTACTTTTACATTGCACTTCATGAATTAATAATTATGTTAAGCTAAATATCTTAAAGACAGGAAACTGTGTGTCAGCTGATTGAAAAGGAGACACTGAGCCAGTTGTCACTGAGTAAGTCAGTCTTTACAGAACATTGATATCAAACTCTACAAATTTGATTGAAACTGAGAAAGGACAAAAAGTGTAGATCCAGTTTTCCTTAAACATATAGTTTGCAATTACAACTTCAAGTGTTCAAAAATCTTCTAATCCCAAAAGACTGGCTTAAAATTAGTGTCTTTAGGGTTTCATTCACTCATCTTTCTAATTTTTTAGCCTTTATTTCCTTTACACAGATGGAGTAAATTAAAAATTTGACAAATAACCAATATTGTTTACAATATTGTTTAATCTTATTTAAATTTTGTATAATTTAAAGAATAAATTAAAACTGATCTTTCACAAATAATCACCTACTTTAGGACCCTATGCTTCAAGAAAAACAAACAAACAAACAAACAAACATTAAATACCTTGAGTTTTCTGTTACCTTACGTATGTTGGTAGAATAGCAGTTGTCTTTTTTTCTTTCACCTGACCTCAGTGTGCCTTGGAATAGGATGCAAATGTCGGGTAAATTAACCACAGCCTTCTTTACCAGCTCATGGAAACAAGCACATTCAGAATACGTGAACCAAGGAGAGTAATTTGTTGCAGTTGACAGTCACTCATGTATCTCCTATAGCTATTTCAGATTTCTAACTGGACTATGAAGCACAAACCAGATCAATAGAAATGTCAAAACAAAGCAGCAATAGACAAACATTTCCCATCAACTGTACCGTTTCACGGAACACTGACACCTGTGTCAACAAGCACCAGAAATGAGGCACAAGATGATCATTGCACTAATACAGAAGCAGCAGAAAAAGTAGACAGAATCTTATAGAAGCTGGCAAGATCTGCCCAACCATCATTCACAGATTCAAATGTATTGGCAAGTATTTCACGTCTGCACTGCACCTTGCGATAAAGTTTCTGTGGTAACTTCTTCCCATATAAAGGCTTCTAACAACTCCCTTGTGTCTTATGTAATGTCTGATTAAGTTAATTTCATGTCACAGATATTATATTTAATTTATTAATATTTACTGCAAAGTGGATTTTAATCTCATAAAAAAGATATTTTATCTTGGATGGAGCACTCCAAATTGAAAGTTGAAGTAATTTAAATAGTAATTGTGATAATAAATCTTGTATGTACCTTCTCTTTGAAACTTACTTATCAGTAAATTTAGGAGAAGCATTGCCAATTCTAAACATAAATTATCAGCTACAGTCACCTGAGAATTCTTTTCACATTTGGCTGTTAGTCATACCCTTGAGATTCATGAATTCCTGAAACAACGACTCAAAAGATGTGACTCTTCCCATGGTTGTTTATCGTATTGCTGCCTTCAAAGTGGATTGTAAATGGTCTATTTAGGAATTCATTTGAGAACTCAGGTAAGCCATCAGATGAAAACCCATCTACTCAGTATTTTCTTCCTTGAGAAACATTCTGCCTTAACCCTGGATAACTTTCCAAGTTTGTTGAAAAGATGCTTATTTTGAGGAGGAAAATGGACAGAAGGGAAGTTTGCTGCTAAATCCTGAGTTCAGTCTCTTTTTCTTAATACTGCTGACTTTTCTCAGTTGAAAAAATGATTTCATTTTTAGATTATTATTTGAATGTTCTAATAAAATACATATTGAAAGATGTAAAAATGCGGTGACTGACTTGAAATGGTGGAGAGTCTCTCATCAAGGCTCCTCCTTTCATTCATGGTTATTTATTTGAGGGTTCATTGGAATGAGAAAATATATTTTAATCTCATCTGTATAAGACATGGAATTGTTTTCTGAATACCGATGTGCTTTGAATAGACATATATTCTTAGAAAAATTCAATTTATAAAGCTGTGCCTAGTGCCCTGTTTTACTACACTTTTTTTTTTAACTTTACAAGATACAGTAGGTTAGAATTTCCATAGGTCATGCATCTTTCCTGCTGGAAATGTCTTCTTAGAACTGCAGGAGAAGGCAGTATGTTTGCTATCGTGTAGATTTTTGCAGATGGCTGAAATTACTGTAATAATATAACTGGAAAATAGGACTGCAGGAGATGATAAAAAAATCAGAATTTTTACATACAAAATATTCACTTACAAAAAATATTCATTCTATGAGTTTACAAAACAATTCACACATACACACACATACAGTTCTAGGATACTTGGTACTGGATAAGAAGTGATCCTTCCACATGACAGAATATTGACTGGTGCAAACTGGCTCTATTGATTGCATTTCAAACATTTTTTAAGGATATTTTTCTTTTACAGCATGTATGGGATTAAGTACCCAGTGTCTTCTCCCAGCTGTTAGAAAAATGGCATAAAATCAGAAATCTGGCATAAATTCTGTTCAATGTGCTCTTAGTAATTTGCTAGAAATGCCGTGGTGATCTGGACCAGATTGGTATCATGTAGGCTAGGTCTACGGTAGCAAATAAACAGCTCCAGGGCTTGTACTTTGTCGCTCCTAGAAAGTGTGTACTACAGATAGCACCCTCCTGGACTCGCTTGCCTCATCTGTACTTTCTGTGAGAACAGTTCCTGGTGTCCAGGTGTTTCCTGGGACTGTGCTAGCTGGCATAAAACCATGCAAAAGAGCACGCAGACAGACAGCAAGATATACATGCCAATGTCTGAATTGGCCCTTTCTTTGGACTAGTAGACCGTAGACAGCCTGGGATTATGCAGCAACACTGAGATCGTCATATTGTGATTTGAAAATCATACTCTCAGGTACAGGATGAAAATTCTAGTCAGATACCAAGTCCAGGCCATATCTGTCACACATTTGGGACATATAAGACTCATGTCCCTTCTTCAGCCAATTTGTGGTACTTCTTGAGTGAATTCCCCACCAGTAGTACTTGCCTGGAGATTAATACTTCTTTTCCTCATGAGAATTCTCTACAGACTGCTGTTTTGATTCTCGTTGTTAGAGTGAAAATCTGAAGTCTTATTAAATATAAATACTCTAAGAACTGTATCTAAATTTCAGATATAACATTCATATGTAATAGAACTTTAACAACAACTGGCAATTTTTAATACGTCATAATTTATATTTTGAGATGTTAGGAATTTGCAATGACACAAAACTATGAGAAACAACATTGATTTTGGATTTTATTCCAAAACTGAAATTGAATTCGTTAGCTGTGAGTTAAAGATGTGTTAAGTTTTTTACAAATGTCATTCATTATTTTTCTGGTCAGAAACTGCATAATATGGAACAACAACTAAAAATCAGTCGTATCACAAATAAAATGAGAGTTTCACTTTGGTGTGTTTCACCGAACCAGAATTGGCTACTGAGGCATTTAAAAATAAATAGACAACCAAGTTATATCTGTATAATGTAATTATTATTCTTAGAAAGATATTTTGAAAGCTACAGATGTTTACCACAAGTTATTCTCCTTAATGAATGAATGTTTAATATACTTTGATGAACTCTACATATGACACAGAGTAATAAAGCTAACAGAACAAATATGGATTCTATAAAGTCCAATATTAATCCTTTAAGATGATGCAAAATTGAGCCTGGATGCCCACAGATTCCTGTTTAAAACTTCCAGTTTTAATATATTCCTTATTGTTACTCTTAACAGCCGATAACATAGCATGCTTACGTACTCACATAGCTCACTTGCACCCTCACAAGCTCATTCATAGCCTCCAGTCTGAAGAAGCAGCAGGGAGGGCAGCCCCAAGGGGGTGATCCCTGGTGGATGGCTCCCCGAAAGCGGTGCGACTGACTGTGATGTGCCAGGAGCTCTAGGAAAGTGTTTGGAGAGGCACTGGGGTGGGCCTGTTGGTTCACTGGGTGCATAGTCAGTCCTACAGTCCTCACCTGCATATAGGAGTTGCTGACCATGCACCACAGAACCACAGTGGGTGCCCATCTGTGCTTGTGGCCTTGTACAGATGCATCAGATTCTTCGTGTCCTGACTTTACCAGTTCTTGTGGGTTCAGCACAAGAAATCACCTCTTTTATCACTTGTTGAGAAGCTCTCGCACTACCTCCCAGTAAATACTTTTCCTCTCTTTGGCTGGTTGTTTCCTGGTAGCTATTTCTCCATCCAAACCTATGGAACCCACTCACATCAACTGTCACAGATGGGGCTTTTATGATGTATCCACTTCGTAGAAAAACATTATTAGATTATTATTAGAGAGATTTCTTTTCCCTTGAGTAACTCTGTTTAAATTATTGTCTTCCCCTTTTTCTCTCTCCCTGAAAGCTATGCATTGAAAATATGAAATATTTACCAAATATTACTTAGATGTCTTTTCTATCAAATTCTTTGACTTTACAAAATAGATTGTTTACAACCGCGCTGCCCTTCTGCCTAATGGGCACCCTGGGGGAATATTGTTGGCTTTGAGACTCAGATACGTATTTTCAATAAACAGCTCCTGAAACCAATGAATGCTGAGAGCTGTGAACGTTAATCAGTGATCTATCTGAATGGAATACGTGCTTCTTCTCCCTTCAGGGGATGGAGAAAAAGGACACACATAACGATGCACTAACCACAGTCACACATAATTGAATAATCCCAACAAAATATTTTAACATTCCCTTTTAATACAAGTTTCTTATTTAGTTTGAAATTGTGATAGCAAAGCTGTCTGCCTTATCAACAGATTTTGCCAACTAGAAAGAGAGACGAAACTGCCCCAGGGCAAGTAGCAGCTTCCGACTACTAAAAGGTTTTAGACTGCTGGTAGATTACATTTGGAGTTATTTCATTTGCCCTGTCCTTTTGTCCTTGAGTCACATTGCTAAGAGGATGACTATCTGCCTGGGAGGGAAAGATGCCTGCTCAAGTATTCCCAGAATGCATTGCCTCTGGAAGGCTGATTTACATGTTGCTGTTGACATCTGCCTTGGAGGAAATCCCTACTCTTGTTTTTAAAACCCAGTTCAGAGGTTCAGTTAGGCCACTGAGGGGCTCATGGTACTGGCGAAGAGAGGAGACATAAAAGGGGAGGATCAACTTGAAGCAATCTACAGTTTCTTTTAAAGACAAATCAGCCATTCCTTGTTGGAAAGGCCCCTTAAACTCATACACTGATTCAGAAAAAATAATTGAAATACATTGATACTGTGTCTGCAGTGGAGTCCTATGCCAGTTTTACATGAGAAAGCTGTGAATTCTATATAACCATAGTCCAGCTGGATAAATCTAAAGCACAAACCTCTATAACTAAATAAGAACGTTGTCTGATGTATCTTGGCAGTTTCAGTCATTAGGAATTTACAAGAATAAATACAGCACTGAATTTCAACTTTGAATGAACTCAGACTTTAACTGAAACTGTGCTGTATGTAATTCAAGTTTCTCCTCTTACTTTTACCACTGTGAATGTCAGGCAGAGTTGTTACATTCATTGTGGTCTTCCCTCCCATTCATTTGAAAATCTCTGTATGCTAACTGCACGGCATAAAGAATTTCTCTGGTCCCAACTATTCTAGAGGTTGCAGTTTCTGCTGAAATTGTCCAAAGAAGGTGACCTAGGATTACATTATGTGCCCCACTACTTAGAATTTCAAATCTAGATAAATTCTTCATATTAGTTGAACAAGAAAAAAATTTAACCCCTTTCTTCAAATTAGATTAGTTCTAATTCAGAGGGCTGAATGCCAAGATACTGCTGCACTGGCTCCCATGTCACTAAGAGAAGCCAGAATAAAACTGAATGAAAACAATTAAATGTTATGAACTCACTAGAGTGTTAAAGGACTGAACAGCAAATCCAGGGAGCAAGAATAATGAAGAGCATGATGTGAGAACCTCATGAATGTAAACTTTTGTAGCACTTTCAGTTACTTCCATGTATTGTTCAAAGATCTAAGGAGCTAGCACTTCCCTGGTGTATAAGCGAACCACTTACAAAACTAGTGTTAAAACTGTTAAAATCAGTATACCATGTAGAACCTTTCTCCTTTAGAAGGCAGTCTCAGTCAGTTCCAGGTGAGTAACTATGAAACACTTAGATATGTGGATTCTAAGATCAGGCTTCAAGTTCATTTTAAAGCAATGAAAGAGCAAAGGAGGTGCAGTAGAAATGTAGATCTTAATAACAAAAGGACCAGAATGATTATTTTGGCTGACCTCTCACATAAAATAAGTCATAAACATATCTAACTCATCCATAGGGTTATAGTTGCTAGATAATTGCTCTAAACTGACTGTACTTTATTTCAGCCTGATTGTCTTGCAGTTTCCAGCTGTAAGGCAAATCCAAGTTGCTGCTTTTTGCAGACAATTTTGTTAAAAAAAAAATCTGAGTAAATCCAGGAACGAAGTTAGACATTTTGTGGTGCCTGGTCCATTGGGAAATGCTGAAAGTCTTACAAGAGAGCTGGCTATCATGAGGTCTTTAGTTCATTTTGTTCTTGCGTGGATTGGCAGTTTCTGATAAGGGAAAAAATATGCTGAATGAATAACAAAAACTCCTAGGATACACCCCTCACTGCTTATTGCATTTACTATTTGAAGGAAGTCTTTGAAAGATCTACAGAAATCTTTTACTCATGGTTTGCTCCTTCTTTTAGCTGAGGAAAACTCAGAGAGGCTCTTCCTTTCACTTTTCTCTTTTTGACATCTTTTGCTAACTGTTGTTTTCCCTAACTACTGTAGTCCCTACAAAGTATAAACTCTGATGATTTACAGTGGTAAATGGGTACACATGCTTGAATCCTTGACAGTTCTGTGCATGTTTATAAAATCTGATACTACATACTTTGATAACCTGATGTTCACTATTTCAGAAGAAACACTCTGTTTCCAGCACTCCTTCTCGCTTTCTCCTTCTTTTACTTATTTCCACGTACGCTTCAAAAATCTAATATCCAGCACTTCAGTGGTATGAGTTCTTCTGAAAGATTTTGAACTAATTATAAACATGGCGGTCTCAGCCTATTAACGGACTCCTTCCCTTTTGTCTTTTGTGGTAGCTTTTGCTATTAATAGTATTGTCTCCTTCCTGACAGTCTGCCAAATGGACAAGAATAATACAAACCTCATAAGGACACGAGTCTCAAAATTGATGAATAAAGGGAAGAACATCTTTGAATTATATTCTTTCGGGCCAAGAAATATTTTCGTACAGTGTGACAAGCATTTTGCAATGTCTGTCACTAAGACATTACAAACTGATTCTTTTCTACAGAGTATTTTAATATTTTCTGTTTCTCACAGGTTCAGAGAAACACTCCAATTAGTTCTAACTGATAACTATAAATTTGTTTTCTTGGAGGAGAGGGGACTTTATACACGTGTAAAAATAAATACATTTAAATTGTGATTTTGTCCTAGGGGATGCCTGTGAAAATTACATGTTAGTAATGACGTATGTAGTGTATATTACAGTTAAAATCCTTAGATGGCATCAGTTTTTAAAGGGTGCTTCTAGATATCATGTCTCAAAAGAACTTTTAAAACTGACATCGTTGTGTATATCATGGGATAAGTAAGTGATCTTTATAACCTGCTTTGATAAACCAGCGTTAAGCAGGGCAGTTGGACCAGATGATCTCTTGAGCTCCCTTTCCAACCTCAACTATTCTGTGATTTTGCGATTCTGTGAAAATATGGGGCCATACGTCCAAATTTTGCTTTTGCCAAAAGTGAGCATGGATGAAAGATACCAGTAATCCCTTTAGTCACTTCATTCCAATACAGTCATGTGGAGTCCTGGCTGGACGAGAGGGGACATAGCTTGGTGTGTTGAGCGACCCAGGTTCCGATCCGGAGGTGAGCCTTGGGAGCGGCGGACATGGAACCCTGCTGGGAAGGCAGAGTGACGAGCTCGGGACACTGGAGCAGGGGGAGCGTCACATCACCGTTTCCAGCCACACTGTCACTTCCTTCCTGCCACGCTGTTGTTTCCTGCCACTGCACTGTTTTCACATCGAGATGCAGCTCTGCACCAATCACAACGAGTTACAGTAGCTTTGCCTGTATATGGATTAGGGGTCTAACCATTCAGATGCTGTAATTGCTTTGCTATATAAACCTTTTTTTTGCTGACTAATAAAGGTGAACGATCATACTCATATTGGGGTGACATCGTTACAACGTTTCCGTAACCCACGCCAACATAGTCACAATTTAATTTAAGTTCTTTTAAGATCAATGGGAACGTTTACCTTAATTCAACAGTAGGTGGATCGAGTCTTGAATAGGAGCTAAGCTGCTTTTTCAAGAAAAAGCCTACAAACTTTAATCCTTAAACTTTAATAAAATTTCTACATAGCTATATTGAGACAAAGGAACTAAAATGTTTTAAACCTCTCTAGTGGCACTGCATTTTCAAACAGAATGCTTAGTTTTCTTTGAAAGCTTCGTATTCAAGAAACTAAATTACCCTTTTGCTTAGTTTTTGTGTTTCTATCATGATACCCCTTTAGATTATACAAATTCAGACTCTCTTTGATATTGTTTGCAGTATTACTTTACATTACAATACTTTACATTACAATACATTACATAATATAATATAACATAATAAATAAATATCATACAAAATTATCTCTGGAATCTTAAAGTTTAAAGCTGCAAGGTGGAAGTCAAAGATCAGCATAAATTCCTGGCCATGGTAAAGTCCATGGGACAGACTTATGGCCCTGCCACGAAGAATTCTAATTTTACATCATTAATAATTATTGTCATAATGTCCAAAACTATGAGCTGGGTGAGGCTTTTCCTGATTTCAGTGGCACAGCAGCTGCTTTGGGATTCATGAAACAATGCAAAACAGGAAATGTGCATGACAGGTTTCTGACGTGCGGCATTGTTGGGCCAGAGTTCAGCAGCCTGCTCAGCTGCCTGAGTAGTATAACAGATTCCCTTTTGCCTTCCTGTTCATTCTGTTTTCCTGAGATACTGGATCTTCCTCATTACTGTTAATTTTTCTTTTTCTTTTTTTTTCCCCCTATATATATTTTAACAGAGGTCTTCACTTTCAATTTCAATTAACTGAACAGCAGAGGTTAGTGTTGTGGTGAATCACTTCTACAGACCTCACAGACTTTCAGGGTAGGCTCTCCTCGCCCTCTGAAATGTGGCTGTAGTGCAAAACTTGAAAAATACTTCAAACTCGGTAACACCTTCTTGCCTCTGCCTCATAGGTTTTCTATATTTCTCTTTTAGTACTGACATCTGCTTGGAAACATAATCATTTGCTTCCTTCCCCAAAACTACAGTTTTTCTGTTGGCAACAATCTGAAATTATGCCTTGCAAAAACAGTGCTGAAGTCTGGTTTCATCCTGGGGTAGCAAAAAAAGAGGATTAACAGTCAGGAAAGAAATTATGTTTCCTTATAAACAGTTGTATTGCCTTAGTCATTTTTTATCCTGCTTTAAGGCAGAAAGGCTTGGGGAGAAATATACCCCAAAGACCTTTTTCCTCCTTCTAAGTTTACAGGTAAACCTTGTTACTACCACATCATTATACACAGAATTTTCAATATCAAGTCTGTTTTTCAGGCATAGACATCTTCAGAAATTAACAGAAATATTTCTGCAGGATGTATATTTCAGCATTTCTTTCTCAAAGTACTGAGATTTAAAGTTCAGAGATTATGCTCAGTGTTTTATCTTAATACAAAATTCTTTAACTATGTCAGGTTTTTTTACAAATCGGAGTCCATGTGCCTTCTTTAATTTTTGAGTGCAGCTACCCGTGTGGTTAATTGCAAGTAATATTTATTCATTGGAGCGTCACACAGATATTGATCCCCCAGCAGTACAGATGCAGTGGAATGGAGGGAAGGTCGCATCTCAGAACTGGTTGAGCTAGTCATCCTCCACGATTTTCTCAGACGGTCTTTTCTTCCCGTTACATTGCTTTTTATATTTTCTTTCAGCTGATCTGTTTGTACCATTATAAATTAGAACAACTGGGTGACCAACCAGCTGAATGCAGTTTGCACGAAAATAATCTGCTCTACAGCTGAGTCACAATCACTGTGTGCACCTATAAAAAATGCATCCAGGAGAAGAACTTTGCTACAAGGGGGACATTTCAGAGACCTTTCTGTTATTATAAACACAGTGAATGGTATTAAAGAGGTGACTCCTCTGCCCTTTTATAAAGAGCAAAATAATAAATATTCTCTAATATGTTAGTAATAAATAATAAATAATTTTGACTAATTTTGATACAACTAGAAATTAATTCCTACTTGCACTAATGTGGAGAAAGCTTAGGGGAAGATAAGCCAAATATATCTTAAAATTGCAATATAAATGGCTACTGATGCTGCAAGCCTAAACAAGGTGTAAAACTTAAAGACAAATACCAAATCCTCCTTCTTCCACCTTCCTCAGGAACAATATGTATCAAATGTAAATCTAACATATAACATATCCGTAGACTGTGAGGTGTGCTGAAGTGGCCAGAAAGATTTCCAAAGCAGATGATTCAGTAGCCTTTAATTTGACTCATTCTGCTACATCAACCAAGATAGGCATGGACTATAAATATATAAACATGACCATTCACAGTCACTATAAATGCAATTCTTACAGAGTTTCAGCATAATGGACATAGGAATTCACATAATAAGGATTATGTTAAACATTCTGTGAATTCAAATAAATATAAAAAAGATAGCACTTAGTGGTTTATTTGATGCCTTGACAAGTTTAACTTGAAATCTTTTGCTTAGATTATAAACCTTGCTGGGTAATTCAAAACAGTTCCGCCAAGTTTTCTTGAACCACAGATAAGGAGTTCCTTGACCCTTCCTTCTATCTTTCTCTTTTTAAAATAACTCACGTCTTTGACAATTACAGTTGCAAACCACTCACACTTGAGAAATATTGTAGTGCAGAAGTAATAAATGAAATGGTGATGAAATTTCTTTTTAAAATCAATTATATACACAAAGCCTTGAAAAGTACAGATGTCCTTTTATTATACTGATACTTCCACTGATACGAGTCAAATATTTCCTTGATTTAAAGAAAAAATATGCCTATTAGTGACATTTATAAAATAAACAGCTCCTTGATCTCTGCCCTCATATATGATTCATCTTCTTCAGCTTTAATTTTGTTACACTTACTGAACAAGTGGCACTTAATGAAACATTTTGCTATGCCAATACAGGATGTCAAAGGGAGAGAACATACTGTTTCTGCCTGACACAGAAAATGACATGGCACATAGCTGCAAAGGCAAGCATGTTCTTTGCAAAAACAAAAAAAAAAAAGAGTAATGCATATTATCTATGCAATTTCATTGCTTCAAAGACTTATTTATTTATAAATCTTTACAGACACAAAGCAGTATTTAGGGAGATTTGTTCTCAGTTTTACAGATGGGGAAACTAAGAAACAAAAAGAAGTTATTTAGTGATGACTGCACACCAAGTCACTATCAAAAATGGAAGAAATAATGACATTTCTCTTTTAGATGCTTCCTTCCTCCCCTTTTTTAATCCTGTTTCCTATTGGATTTGTTGCTTGATCACAGGGGATGTGACTGAAAGCCCTCAAGTTCAACTGAACTCTGAAGATTCAGATGAAATTTCACATGTTCCTATCCAATCTTGATGAATTTAGCATTCACCTTCACCATTAACAGGAAGAGAAAATAATTACAGGCTGTATGTCTATCTGTAGCCGTAATCTATTTAGGAATTTGAAAAGAACCCCAAACCCCAATAAAAACCCTTATATATAAGAAAAAAAGTCTAGCAAACTCTTACGAAGTTCAGTAAAACGTTCTTGATGAATTTGGGCAGATATGAGTAAAACATTAAGCGTATGGTTATAATCCAGCACTACTGTAGTAATGCCATCCTTCTCCCTGATTTTATCCTTGTATTTATTGCACTTACTCTCTTGAAACACTTGGATTTTGAATATGATTAAACCTGCCATATCTGAGGGTAACACAATCACATTGGAGTTATCACAAAGGAAAGAACAGAAATTAGGCTCACAAGGCCAAAAGAAGGGATGAGATACCCTCTTCAGACAAGACATCCAGCCCATGAGGTCTGTAGAAGTCATTCCAGACAACTAATTCATTCAACCATGATTAACCCTGGCATATACTAGGAAATTATGAAAGACTGTTCTTTCGGTGGAAAGCTTTATGCGCTAAGAAAGTCCTCCTAGCACAGTGCTGTGTTATATAGTATACACCCTTCTGTACAGAATAAACCATATTCTTAATCCTGGGATGTAGACAGTAGTAGTCCATGCAATTTTAATCCAAGCACTGTTTGGCTTTTATATTCTCTATCAGTTGATTAACTGGATGGGAAGAAGAGAATTTGGCCTTCAACATACTTGTCAAATTACTTAGACTTCAAGTTCCTGAGATAACATTGAGTCAGCCAAGGGATTATCCAACACCATTAGAAAACCAAGAGCAACACTTACTAAATATCTACTCACTAAGCCTGCCATATCTCAAAGACTTAGTAGCAATGTACCCTCAGCAAGTTTGCTGATGACACCAAACTGGGAGGTGTGGTAGACTCACCGGAAGGCTGTGCTGCCATTCAGTGTGACCTGGATAGGCTGGAAAGTTGGGCAGAGAGGAACCTGATGAGGTTCAACAAAGGCAAATGCAGGGTC
>Ga0065711_1031402_pt1 | contig 29778 bp, 11 predicted proteins | sample Hoacrofraction12_FD_59098 | JGI IMG/M metagenome (GOLD analysis project Ga0065711, IMG submission 59098) | Hoatzin crop microbial communities from Cojedes, Venezuela - Epithelial fraction 12 v2 (version 2) | ecosystem: Host-associated > Birds > Digestive system > Esophagus > Crop | place... | reverse complement strand
AAAAATAAATAACCAGAAAGAAAACATTTTGAAGATAACTGTTAAGTGTAGCTGTATGTAGTATAAAGTACAACAATGTCTCCTGTGAATATTCGGCAATTAAAGAATCCCAATTGCTTATCTAGCAATAAGACTCACAGAACTTAGTCAGTCCCTGGATTTCCATCCATTTTCACTTCTGCATTTCACCTTCAGAGCTGTTCCTGAAAATAATGAAGTTTAATTGAAGCAAGGTCTGCATGACATTGCTTCCAGTGTACATTTCCCGATAAGAACAGTCATGGTAATCCAGTTGGAGCTCATTTGGAGCATCCGTTTTTTCAAACTTTTCGGAAGAAAACATATAAAAATCTCGGACCAAATAGAAATAGAAAGACAGCAGTCATGTTCTAGCACCTACTAAATGTAGAAATAGACTTAAGTCTCTAAAAAAGTATTATTTTTATTTCCATTTATATATCCACAGCAGGAAAAGAAGTGACTTTTGACAATTTGGTTATTATTGCCAACAGTACTAATATATAACCTAAATATTGTGTTTCCTAACTCTTTTGCCTTAGAACTAGCCCTATATCAGTTATGCCTATATTTGGCTAAAAGTATCTCTGTTCCCCCAAAACTCTTCTAATTCTTCTGTGAAGAGAACAGGTGATGGAAATCCTACTGTTGTTCACCCAGTTACAACAAATGTCTGGCTACGTGTAGTGGTTTCCCAAATGCTTTTATTTCCTTCACAGGGACAATAAAACAAAATGAAATAAAGATTTTGGCATTCATATCTAGCAACAAATGCATCACTGAAATTAAAAACAGTGTTACTGAAAAAGATATTGGTATAAATTTTTCAAGTAATGAGCACCATTACAGAGAACAATTTAATGTCACAGCAGAACTATGAAGTAATCTGAATGTAATCTGAATGTAATGGAGCTGGACTAAAGCAGAAAACAAATTTAAACCTATCATGTTCAAGTACAGGCATAAATGCTTTGCAGAATAAGAAGCATCCTGGGTTCAAATTTAGTTGCAAGACCAATTGTTTAAATACTAAATGGTATTATAGTAATGTTCTTTTAAAATTTAAAGGACTATAGAGAAAAAAGTAAGTAAAATGAATTAACATGCCAAAATAAATTCTGGAATATACTCTAAAGCTTTAGTGTAGATTGGCTATGAAATATAAATTTAAAAAAGAAATGTAACCATATTTCTTCAGTCTTCCAGATGTACGCATTGTTTCCTATAATATTTTTTGCATTATGGCCTAGTTTTACTGTGACAGACACAGAATCAAATAACTAAAGGGCATTCACAGATTACAGTGGGAGCTATAAAGGGATGGGGCAAAAGAAATAAGAATGAAAAAAGCAAGCAATTTTTCACACTCCTGCAAAGATCCTTGACAGAGGCTACATTGAACAAATAAATCATGAACATGTTGAACTAATGTCAGTATCCTCAAAGTACACCAAATTACCACTTGAGATTATAAAATTACCCTGACTTCTCTATGAATGCTATTTAAAATAACTCTCAAAAGAAAGTGTTGAGAGGTTAGCAAAGGCCCATAGCCTAAAAGCTCAAAAAGAAATGAACAGTGTTTCCATAGATATAAGCAATCTGTTAAAAGAGCAAATTCATTTTGCATAACAAAATTTTACTGTTTATTGTTTTGAATAGCATTTATGTAACAAAGGACAGGCGAAAAATGTGTATAGTGAAAAACTGATGAGAATTAGCAAATCTGTTTGAGAAAGGAAATGTAAGAACAAAATCAAGGTTTAATCAATTTTTGTCCTTAACTCACAAGCATTTACATACACATAACCCATGGAACAAAATTATTTTATTAATATTTTTGAATATGTCGTATTAATGGTATGCGTTTTTGCAGGGCCAAGACCTGATCTCTAATCTACAGCACTAATGCATTCCTTCAAACATACGGACTCCAAAAAATGTACCTCAGGATTTCAAATATGTTGGTATATAGAGAGATAAAATATTAACAAAGGGGAGAATTCATATTGTTATAAGACAGGAAAGCATTATTTTATTCAAATACAGACTTCTATTAAGTCATAAGACTGTCACTCTAAATAAAAACTCATCACATAGCTAAAATAAGCAGAGATCTACAAATTTCGTAGAGGGTTCTGGTAAAGCAGAATAGCCTTAAGATGAACTTTTTTGCAAAACACCACGCCAGCGATATCAATGCTGCTAACAAAGGCTAAACTGCTAGTTCCTATGTAGTCTTTGATTCTTAATTCCAGAAGAGCCAAAATGAGTTGGAATGCCTTCTATAACTTCAGGAAACTTAATGTACGTCCCCAAATAATTATTTGGAACCGCTCTGTGCCAGTAAAATACTAACATAATGCTATATTTATAGAAGATTGCTGACATTCTAGCTTACAACAGCGTTAACAGGTCTGATAAGTTTCCTTGATTCAACCACTCTACCTTTTGAGCTGAAGAAAATTAAAGTTCTCATTGCACGTTTATAATCTGGCCAAAAATTTTGGGACGAAAACACTGGATATAAGGCAAGACAAGAAGGCAAGAATAAAAGTTCCATATTTTCGACACATACACCCTGTGAGTAAAACAAGGAAACACTTCACACAGGTACAATGATAATAAGAAGTTCTACACTAATAACTGTCAGCCTGTAACCTTTCAGAGCAGATGTCTTTCTCCCAACAAAATCACAGAATCACAGAATGGTAGGAGTTGGAAGGGACCTCTGGAGATCATCTAGTCCAACTCCTCTGCCAAAGCAAGGTCACAGGCTGCACAAGACCTTGTTCAGGCAGGTCTTGAATATCTCCAGAGAAGGAGAATCCACAACCTCCCTGGGCAGCCTGTTCCACTGCTCCATCACCCTCAGAATGAAGAAGTTCTTCCTCATGTTCAGACGCAACTTCTTATGCTTCAGTTTGTGCCTGTTGTCCCCTGTCCTGTCACTGGGCACCACTGAAAAGAGTCTGACCCCATCCTCTTGACATCCACCCTTAAGATATTTATGAGCATGTATAAGGTCCCCTCACAGCCTTCTCCTCTTCAGGCTGAACAAGCCCAGCTCCCTCAGCCTTTCCTCGTAGGACAGATACCCCAGTCCCTTCATCATCTTTGTAGTCCCCCTCTGCACTCTTTCCAATAGTTCTTCATCTTTCTTGAAGTGGGGAGCCCAGAACTGGACACAGTACTCCAGATGGGGCCTCACTAGGACAGAGTAGACGGGGAGCAGAACCTCCCTCACCTGCTGGCCACACTCTTCTTAAAGAACGCTAGGATACCATTGGCCTTCTTGGCAACCAGGGCACACTGCTGGCTCATAGGAAACTTGTCATCCACCAGGACTCCCAGGTCTCTCTCCACAGAGCTGCTTCCCAGCAGGTCAGCCCCTAATCTGTTCTGGTGCCTGCTGCCAATTGTCTTACTCTGCTCCAACTTTTGTGAGGGCTTTCTCATACTGTAGGTAATTTGGAAAGGACAGTTGGAGAAAGGTTATGTATGAAAATAAAGTATTTTTATGCTGTTTATCAGTGTGATATACCTTATATGGTCTACATGAATAATTAATGTGTATTTTGCAAAGAGCTGTGTGTGAAATCTGGAAGAATATCCCTGCCATATCTCATTGCTTTCCAAGAATATAAATAAAATATTCATATTTTTAAGTGTACTTTTTTCAGTTTCTAAACCAAAATTACTTTCAATACAGCAGTAAATTAAAAGGCCTAGGAAGGCATGCAGATCAAGCTTCATTCTTTCTATTATTCCCTTTTTGGATCCATATGTTTATTTTGGAAACAGCCTGAGGAGTGACCTGCTCCACAAGTGCATCCCACGCTGGATATTTACAGGAGCCTTTAGGTCTCCCTGAGGGGGTAGCATAGATATTGCCATAGGACTGGATAACATTTAGATACAGTTGTTGAGATACATAATTTAAAGCCTCCAAGAGAAATTTTAGTTGGTTTTTGAGCTTGAAGCAGGATTTAATTCAGTTCCATTCCTTGTTACAAAGAAACAGCAATTGTAAATCTTAGAACTGCAGCAAGTACTCAAGACTGAGTGAATTTTCTCAAAATACATTTAAAAATAAATCTTCACAAATGCGGAAGTACAAAAAAGTACTTACAAAATGTAGAATAGAAAACTCACTTCAAAATAATGAGCCACGTTGCCATCTGCAGAGTACCCATCTCAGGACATCTATTTATCTGCCTAGCCCAGGGGTTGTGGTACTTAACCCACAGGCTTCACAAATGTCTTCATCATGGTGGTTCAGATCTGATAAACTAGGAGCTTCTAGTTCCCCGTATAGGAACTGGCAGTAGACATCTGCCTCTAAGAAGTGATTCAGTGTTTAACTGGAGTATGTTTACTATTCCTCATTGGCTATATAAAAACTTCTGTGCTCTCTGAGGCATATATAGTAGTTTACGTTGTACTGTGGGCACACTGATGCCTACAAGCAAACAGACAAGCTTGACAGAAACCTAAGTCGGGCTTTCACAAGTAATCCCTGCATTCACATGGGATATGGAACAGGACAGTAACGTCTAAAAGTGAGGAGGAGGAATGGACAACATTTTTGCGAATGCAGTGCTTGTCTAGGAGATAAGGTCAGACTTGACTGGGTTTTGGAACAGTCAGGTATGAGATCTCTTCTCCTCCCTCCCTGGTGAAACTTGATCATGGTGCAGATAGAAATGTAAGATTTATGTGGTTTGAAAAAAAGAATTTTAATTTGTAAGTCACTGCTGAAGATGCTCACCTTGAGGGGAAGACCTAGATTTTAGTCCCTGATCCCACTGTTTTTATGCGTTTTATCCAATAATTCTCAAAAAAATATTACATGCACTTCCAAACTTCTGTGCAGATACCAAGGAGATGTATGCCTTAAAATGACAGACCCATATTTATTTCAGATATTTCCAGCTGAAAAGACAAACTTTTACAGGAAGTTCACATCAACTTACTAAAACAGAGAGGAAACTGAAAAATCTGAAGTTTAAGTTGATACTGAGTTCCTCTTTGAGAGCTTTTCCTCTAAAGATTTTGATCACCAGTCTTCCCTTGCAGATGGCTGATTAAAAAGGAGTATGAAAGACATTCAAGGCATATTGTAGGAGTTTGCCTCAGTGCAGACGACAGAAATGTTGAAGGAAAGAGAAGTAATATGAGGATAAGTGCCAGTCAATGCATGAAAAACCCAGGCAAATTTCAAGATACATACTGCATCTGACAAAATAAAGTGATGCTGAACTGATACTAATGTGCCAGAACGTTTTGTGAAGAGTAGTGTAAAACATTTGCATTGCTAATGGAGCCATTTAAACATAGTATTTCACACAGTTGAAATTAGCATAAAATTAAACTTCATCAATTGTGTGTGGTATGGTTGTTTTTTCTTAAAAAATTAAGATATTCAGCCTCAATCAATATAGTATAAACAGCAACAACTTGATATAAAATACTAGCAATGATATTTGACCTGGCATTTTAAACCTGGGAAATTAGAGTTAAATTTCAAATCGCAGAAAAGAAATACATTTAAAGAATGGAAAAGCAGAACACGAAATATCTGTAATTACATCTTATGTAGCACCACAGAGAGAAAGAATATATCTAATAATTATTTTAAATATAGCCTGTTGTCTAAAACATCGGTAATATCTGATGTGCATTATTCACTATCAAACCCTTATTTTTGACATTATCACACACATAAGTTTATGTGGCTAAATGAATTATACAAACATAGGCTAGGAACAGTAACATTTTATATTAAAATGCTAACAAAAATTTGAAGATAAATTACTATTACAATGGTTTACTTAGTCCACATTTACAACAGGTTCTATAGGTGTTGCATATGCGTTTGAGAGTATTGGTTTGTCACCCACTCACCAGGATACAGAATTGAAAGCAACATTTTTAATACAACTTTTTGTTTCATACTTTACTCTTTCAACATATTCACATATGTCCAAACACAAGTGACAGAACCCACAACAGAAAAAAAATTTTCCCCACGTAACATACTTGTTGGCTGCTTAAAAACACTGCTGAAATACTTTAACAATGCCATTTGAAGAGGTCAGATTAGTGGCAACAGACAAACAAAATGACCCCAGTAAATTTTTTGGAAGAACAACAACTAAAAAACATTAAAGGAATTAATCAGGAAATCTTTCAGCATCACTATTCAGAAAATAGAAGCACACATTGATAAACTTATATTTTTGGTTTAGCGCTTTTTTTGCTCTTCCCAGATGTAGATAACATACTAATTTTTAGGTATATTACTCAACATCAGTTTGCAAAAGCATGAAAATATCTGAAGTGTTATGTGCCTACTGCACTTTCTACATTCTTCAGTGGAATAATGTTTTTATTACATGGGATTCTGCACCGTTTAACAGAAATTAAATACATCACATGATTTACATAGCTCTAATGAACCAGAAGTCCATGGGTTCACTGCTCCATGCAGTTTATTTTCAACATTCTCTGCAATTTAAATATTATGACTATGATGACTATTGCAATTTAAATGTTGTCTGATTGCAGTTGGAAGAAGAGGAAGTTATTAATTTTAGAGAAGTTTAGAGTGCAGACCTCACACCTGTTTCCTAATAATGCACATATCATGATCAGTCAGATGTAGAACCATAATGCTTCACTAATCTTCCATCTTAAGAGCTAGTAATGTTCTGTATCTTGTTACACATGCATTTTATATGGTGGTGAAGTATTTTATTAAAGTGATGAATTTATAATAAAACCTTTCACAAAGTGTGTTTGATTTTTCACCTGTAGCTTGCTTGCAATTTGGAATACAAATCATTATTGATTGCTGATTTTTAAAACAAATATCTATAGTGATATTTTAAATCCATTATAATCACAGTAGAAAGCAATGATATAGAGGCACTTCAGAACAAGTATTGTATCATTATTTCCCACCTTTCTTATTAAAATGAATTAGGAATAGATTAACATTTATTTAGACAAAATACAACAGATGTTGATCATAATAAATGTATTTTAGTGACAGAAAAAATATGGAAAAACAAAACCAGAGGCATTTGGATTAAAACCAGGCAATTTTTAACTTCTTTAAAAATTTTAACAAAGGTAAATAAATTTTGTAAATAAGCACAACACGTATTTCTAAAACATATTATAGTCCAATACACGGGCATGCTGTACACATGTTGGGGTGAAGTTTTAGGGGCTATGTTATTATTGTGATAATCTTGAGTATCCTTCTGAATATCTTTCTTTCTGAATAATATAAAACCCTCTTTTTTCTAAATTTTTATATCATTGTAGGAAGCACTGTAATTTTACCTTAGCCAAAGTATACACGATTACATAAATTAAACTGAATTTTAAAGACTAGAGTTCATTCATTGTACTCGGCTAGATAACATCACAGAATGACAACAAATGCAGTCGTATGAACAGAAAAACTCAGATTATTAGATATATTAACAATGTGCAGACACTGCGTTGTCTGCAGTTATGCAGTGTTTTGTGGTCTTCTACTTCTTCATGTTCTTGCAAGTAATTCAGAATATTTATACATTAAGGGTTACATAAATTTAGGAATATATTCAGCACTTCTCAGGAACCACTCAGAGACCACTATGTAATGTCTTTCTCTGTTTTCGACCATCCTATGAAACTTGTATTCATTAATATTCACTAGGGAAATATCACCACCAGTCCATTAGTGTCTGATATACTAAAACCCATCGTAACTAAGCTACAAGACTTTCTTAATTGCCACTTACGAACTACGCATTACCCACCTCATAATAAATCTGTACTATTCCAGTGTCTTTAAATGGGATATCATTCTACCCAATTATTTTTTTTTCTTCACAATGGAGGATATTTTAAAGCATTGTATAACTATTCTATACTAATGTATTAGAATCCAGCAGTTCAGTTCATTATTTGGAGAACCTTTTGAACTACGGAAACATTAGACATTCCTTCCTCCCCCACCCTTAAAAGAATATCAAAATCTTTTTGATTCATTAGGGGTATGAAACTAGGAAAATGTAGATTCAAGCCTGATATGGGGTATAAATCAACTTCCTATTAATGTAAAGACTTTATAGCAGCATTTGCAAACTAAAAAGCCTGACATTTATACAATAATGCATGCATAATTTCCCCCTTGTATGTCACATCCTTGAGATGAAAGTAATTTTAAATCACAAGGTCAGAGAAATATCTGCCAATGTCACTAAAAAAAAATAAAGGAAAATGCGAAGAACAATCATAGAAAGCAATTTAACGTTTTTCTAGTCTGCATAACATTTAGTACCTAATGTTCATTTTCACACAGAAACAGGGAAAGAGGTAACAATTCATTCTGTAAAATAGAGATAAATTCTAGGCAGAGAAACTTTTTCACTGATGTAATGAGCACCATTGTTCATTGGCCAACGAAACAGTTGGAGCCACTCTTGCAGGACCACAATATCTTCTGTATTTGATAGATGGTATGAACAGAACAACCTCATCACAGTAGGAAAGACATTGAACGAATTGTCAGCAAGATTCACGTACAAGCTGTCAACAGCATCTGGTTGCTCTGCAGAAGAATGATGGACAACAGATATTTCTAGAAATGTTCCCATCTGCCCTATCTGAATATACATCCTCTATGCAACAGTAGGTTTCAATGGTAGCAAGAGATCATCCTGCTCTGCTTTTTCAAATTTGATCCTCCTTCCTATAACACAAAATCTCTCCCAAAGGATAATATGACAAATATACAATTACTTGCTGAATTATTACTGGCTAATCTTCAGTCTTACTACTGCTACAGAAAACTGTAGAAGAGTATCCAAATATGGTTGAACCAAAGTGGTCAGTAATGACTATGGTACTTTCAGGGGTCTAAACCGTATTTTCAAGTGTAAATGTGCTTTTGAACTTTTAATCAAATCCTTAAACTAATAAATACAGATCAAGTAGCTAATTAGTATCCTTAAAAAATCTCTAACTCTAAAATGTATTTTAAAAACAAAATAATGGAAAAAATAATTTTTGTGGTAACTCATTTTCCTCTCTTCAGAAGAACAACTTTATGCTTTTCCCAAAATTAACTGCTCTTTATAATATAAATATATAAATATAAATATATAAATTTATAAATTATAAATTATAATTTATATAAATATAAATATATAAATATAAATATATAAACAACTTTATGCTTTTCCCAAAATTAACTGCTCTTTATAATATAAATATATAATTACTGGTGAAAAAAAAGAAAAACCTCTTTTTGTGCCTTTTATATATATGTATTTACTTATAAATATATATATATGTGTGTGTATCTGTACACACACATATGCATATAAATATATATGTATATGTATGCACATATACACAGAAAGACAAAGAATACAGCTCACAAAAACTGTATTGTTATCATAGTTCATACCTGCCAGTCATAGAGAGAATGGTGAAAAATACATGATTGTGAAAACAATTACCAGCCATCACCATCTTTTTGCAGTACGGCCTGTTATGTCTTTATTGAAATCCTAATGATTGCTAGAAGTTTCTCTGAGTTGATTAATATCATGCACTGCCATAGAACAGATACATAGGTCTGTAGTGGTTTTGGTTAAAACAGAAACAATTCTCTTTTAGTGAATTTTCCGTTCAGCTAAGTTCTTTGAAGTAACTGCATTTTTCCAAAGCGGGCTGTGTATTTTTCAGACAGTGTCCTCTCCAGAGCTGATAAAGCCTCATGTTTACAGTTATACTGAGCTAACAGTAGGAAAGCAATGCCATGTTTATAATTATTTCTACAGCAGCCAAGGTCATTGACAGACCTCTTCTGTTCCACGGGTGAGGAGTCATAAGAAGGTCACAATTGCAGGGAGGGGTGGACAGGACAGGTGACCCGATATTGGCCAATGAGGTATTCCATGCCATGCACGTCGTACTCAGTTTAAAACTGGGGGATCATGAGGGTCTGGCTCTGTTCTGAAGAAGACCCTGCTCGTAGTGCTGCCTGCAATCCTGAGCCGAATTCCAATCTGTGCATTCATGAATCCAGTTCCCATCGACTGCTGAGTCCAGTCCAGGACTTCTGGGTGTCTGCCTGCCAGCCACTGACAGGACACCAGCCCCCTCACAGCATGCAAGTCCAGGAAACTCAATGTTGTTTTTATATATTTTGCATTATTTCTCTTAGTATTATTAGCAAAGCTGTTTTAATTTCCAATTTGTAAGTCTCTCTCCCTGTTCCTCCTTCTTCCCTTCCCCTGGTGGGGAGCTTGGGGGTTAACAGAGAGCATCTGCCACTTTGATTTATTGCTGCCTTGCTTTAGATGGTGACAAGCTCTCTGGTATATAGTCAGTTATTTTTACGTATATAGTAAAATAAAATATCATGTGATAAAAATATTATAATATTCAAGAAAGAAATATCTGAAATTAGACATTTATGATAATATTATCTTAAAATAATAACTCTAAGGAATTAGTTAGATTACATGTTTTCTTTGGCAACAGAGGTGATATTGAAAACTCCAATTGCCCGCTATCTATTCCTGCCCCAATCAGTTCCAGTTATAAAGCATTTATGAAGCCCTGTCCGTAAAGTGATGGTAAGTTGTTAAACTTAAAGAGGAAGGAGGGAAAATGGTATGCTATTGAAAACTATTGCAGTGTAAAAAATAAACATTTTCAGTGGAAGGAACTTCAATGGAAGTAAAAAAATAAAAACGTGAATAGGCATCACAAAAGCTACTTAAGGCTAACTGTCACTAATTAAAAAATAGAATTTATATTAGGTAAAATAATTCAAAGATTCTACAGATGATGCTAAAATTATGAAGTATCTCTCTAATATGCCACCCTGCTTCATAGAAGTTTTGTTTTCTTAGTATGAATTTGTTACTTGCAGTGGAAGTACAGGTTTAAGAACCTCCCCTCCTTCTACAGAACACAAAAGCAATATTCAGTACTTTATTTTAATTATCTTAGAGAAAGAAGTTTTCACTCACAAGTTTATGAAGACAACAGAGAAGTATCGGAAACATTTTTGTGAAATAATACTGTTGTCTACTATGCTACTTTAAGAAGATGATTGTAAAATAGACACAGTTTCAAATGAGGGAATGTTAATACCAAATAGAGCTGTCAATTTATTAAGAGGGTTACTCTTTTTGTTTCCCCTCATACAGTATTAGCTAACTACTGCTGGTCTTGAAGAAAAGTGAAAGTGTTGCTTCTCACACATTAGAAATACAGAACAAGTAATAAGTAATAATTATAAACCAAGAACATAACACAAATGCTTTAATCTCAGAATACTAATAGGTTCCTGAGTAATTTGTATGTTAGCTGGTTGGCAAATAATAATGTAACTAGCAAAGTCAAGCAAGAACATAACATGCATGGGAAAATACAATTTAAAAGTATGTAGTAAATGATGCTATTAATCACAAAACCTAATCCTGCATTGCAAAACACAAGCAAAGCTGTGATTAGTGCATTCAAAACAAATTTACATAAAATTACTGAATAGTTTCCTTGGAAGGAGTAAACAATTTGTGTTTTTTCCCCACTATTTTTTAACACAGTCTTCCTGTTCTGTCATCATGAACACTGACTTCAGTAGAAGTGTATAGGTACAGCATTTCAGCAACACAGGCTACTGTGTTCTGGGTCTGTCTGGGATGGAGTTAAGTTTTTCATAGCATTCCACATGGTGCTGTTCTTTGCATTTGTGTCTAAAACAGTGTTGCTAACACACCAGTATTTTGGCTCAACAGTGCTGCACAGCATCAAGGCTTTCTGTCATCCCACCTGCCCGCCCCGCCTGCAACAAGAGAACTGGGGCACAAGAGCTTGGGAGGGGACACAGCCAGGACAGCTGATCCAAATTGGTTGCAGGGATGTTCCAAACCCTATGACATTTTGCTCAGTGACAAAAGCTCAGGGAAAGGGGGAGGAAGGAAGGACATTCACAACTATGCTGTTTTCCCAAGAAACTTTTACAGGTGCTGAGGCCCTGCTTCCCAGGAAGTGGCTGGACATCTGCCTGCTGACGGGAAGCAGCGAATAAATTCCTTATTTTGCTTTGCTTGCAGACATAGCTTTTGCTGTCTTTATTAAACTGTCATTATATCAATTCATGAGTCCTTTCACCTTCCTTCAATTTTCTCCCCATCCCACAGGAGAGGGGAGTGAGCAAGAGACGTGGTTGTTTGGCCACTGCCCAGGGTGTCCTGGGTTCGGCCAGAACAGGGTTAATGTTCACCAGAAGCCAGGAGGGGACACAGCTGGGCTGGCTGACCCAAACTGGCCAAACAGAACAGGGTATTCAATACCATGTGCCATCATGCTGGGTGCTGGTGGGGGAGCTGGCCGGGGGGAAGGCAGTCACGGCTCGGGAGTGCGCAGGGCACCGGGCGGTGAGAGTCGCTCTGTGCATTTCGCTGTTTGTTTTGTATATTCTCTTTATCAGTATTGTTGTTGTTACTGTTCCCTTTGTTTGCTGTTCTGTTAAACTGCCCTTATCCCGACCCACCAGTGTTTTCTTTTCTTTCCATTCTCCTGCCCACCCCAGTGGGGGGAGGGCTTATAGAGCGACCGCGTTGCCCTTTATTGCCGGCCATGGCCAAACTGCAACACAGGGTCAACTCACTACAAACTCAATTTAGAATCAGGAAAAACGAGAACTTAAAGTTTTATTCCTCTGTATTTTTATTTGCTGTATCTTCAGCTGCAAAGTTAGTGGGTTTTGTCTATTAAATCTACAATAATAAATGCCAAGTGTCTATTTCTATTATCTCTAACAAATGAGAGTTAGACTGAGACTGTATGAAATGACTCTTTAACTATACAATTCATGTACATAAAAGCAGTAAGCTGCATCCATGCACTAAAATTAAAAAAGGGCTTGTGCAACAGTATAGAAAAAGTTGTGTATGTTTCACATTTGCAAGGGTCCACAAAATATTTGCATTCAATATCGACCACATATGGCACCCAAAAAAAAGGAATTCACTTATTTTTACAGTAAAACTGGGATGGCAAGTAGTAACCTCAGCTGTAAATTGGATCTTGCGGTTGCAGATGATGGAAAAATGGAGATTGGTACTTCCTTCCCAAGATTATTTCACCTCCTTCTGGCAGCTGCATTTCCTGCTGAAATATCTCATGCTCACTTCTTACACACTTAATTTGACTACTCACTATATGACAAATCAATGCAAATTACACTTTTTTTGGCTATACCACTATTTGTGATTCGTTACAGTACTATCACAGGATTGAGATAACTGTTGCACTCAGTGGATGACATTTGATGCATATTGATCTACTGATCCTAGACTAACAGGAAGACTAACAAAGAGATAGATAAGGAGGAGAACTGACAGTGAAAGGAACTGGAAGACGGAATAGGAAATGGATGTGGGGAAAAAATAATTTATCTATAAGAATTAAAGCAAAGAAGGCAGCAGCTTAAGACAGCCTAAACCAGAAATAATTATAACAAACTTCAACACACAAAGCACCACTCATTCAAACAAAACATCCACCTAGCATTACCTGGAAACCTAATGAATAAAGGAACAAGATTAACAGGGTAAACATGGTTGAGTATCATGCAGTAGCTATCTGATGGGTTCCTAGTAAGGAATGAAACATGTTTATTCTTTTTAGCCTGATGGTAAAAATGCAAGACCCTTTCACGACAAAGGCCCTCATGCTCAACAGTGTATGCACTGGTGTTTTGACTGTTCTAGGGATCCCTTTTCCGTCTCTGGTTCTGGATGTGGATGGTCATCCTCAGCCTTAACTGCTGAACATGACTGAAAATCAAACAGCTCCATTTCCATTCCTTTTTGACTTTCCTCTTGCTCTGCTTGGTGGGAAATCTGGTTGGAATCGTTGCTGGAACTGATCAATTTGTCAACAGTCTCCCTTTGACAAACCAGTTTTTCTTTAAATGGAACCAGCTTGTTGGTTAGAAAAATTACAGGTCAGCAACGGAGCCCTTAAAGCAATGGCCCTCTTCTAGCTCTGAACTATCCCCTTTCTGAGCTGCTGCTGAAAAAAGCAGCAAAGCAGCAAAAGGCTCCATGTATGAACTACAAATACCTACCTGGTACAGATCCATACAAAACATTAATATTCTTAATCAGAATTCATAAAAGAGAACTCTGCAGTTTTTCACAATGTATTCAACTGATATCAATAAAGATATTAAATACAGCAGGAAAGACATAGAAGACTAAAGATCTGCTGAATCCATGAAACCTCTGAGATAGCTTAAACAAGCATTTCATTGCACCCTGATATCCCTTCCTCTCTCTCTTCAGCTTTTTAAATAAGAGTTAAAATAAATCCCTAGTGACTTTTGAACATGTGGAATAGGAAGATTTCTGACTTTTCAATGAACAGATGAAGTGAACCATAATGCACATAATATTTTAATGTATTGTTAAATTGCTCATTTACCTCCATTTGCTAGACAACAAAAACATTTAAAATGATAGACTAGCATGTAACATTGTTAGGTTAAAAAACATAATTTCCTAGATTGCATTTTACATGCAAATTTAAAATCTGTCGTGCCTTAATTATTAGTGACCGATCCAATAGACCAAAGAATGAGATGGTTGAGGTGGGCATGGCTGGATGCACATTTGTATATATATATATATCTCATTATAATTCTCTAGATCACTACATTGAATAGTGCAAGGAGATTTATTTACTTTTATTTACCATCAGTCTATCTCAAGTTTGACTGGTGAATTTGACAAGTACATAGTTCATTTATGTTTCAATCCAAAGCAGAGGTAAGATGACAGGAGTAAATCGTCTTTCAGGAAAAGTAACATTCATAGTGACAGAGCATGGAAATTCAATAAACATGGCAGATAGATTTAAAAAAATGTACAAAATATGGGTAAACCCTGCAAAGATGTTGACCCTTTAACCAAATCCCAGTCAAATATCAGTCTTTCAACATAGTCAAAAAAGAATGTTTATCTATCATTATCTTGAAGAATGTAACAAATTTATGTTACAGACATTTCTGCAAATTGCAGCTACATGCTATCTCAAAGTATTTTAAGATTTCTTTATTTGCTTTTGCAAAATGACCACTGAGATACACTCTTGAATTTTTAAGTAGGTTTGCATGAAGCACTTGATTGGAACAGACAATGCTAGTGTTCAGACTAAATGCTGAAATGTACTTAAAATTACTATTAAAAATGAGTATTAATCAGTAATGTTTCTCAAGACTTTAGAAGCTTCCAGTTTTATCAGATCAAACATTGTGAAACCATGCATTAAAATCTTATGTACACTGCTCCTAGGAAAAGTCTTCTGCCATCAGTCCATGTGTCTACAACTTTTTTTTTTTACAGTGTTTATCATATTTCAAGTTTAAACACTGAAATATCCTATTTTTTAGCCTTAATGTCATTTTGAACTGATATGAGCAGGATACAATACTGCTGTGTGAATTTTCTTTTCCTAATTCAATGCTTTTAGGGTTTTGCCATTCCATAAGATTCTCCTATAACTCCCTTTACCCCTGATAAAGACTGCAAATTATTTATATTCTTGTTGCAGGATTCTTCAACTAACCCTGCAATTTTTTTTTTTAATGTCAGATTGCGGTTTCCACCCTGAATTTCAGCAATTAATGGCATTTGTTTTCACCTAGAGATAACAGTATCAAAAATCACATTTGTACTCTTCCTGTTCTTTTTCTTCATAGCTTAAAAAAGATGTGCTCTAAACAACATGGAAAAGCCAAACAAATCTTCCTCTGTATATCTGTTCTTTAAGCTCCCTTTTAAATCTATTGGTTGTTCCTGTTAACAAGCTGAAAAAAACACCCCAAACATTAGAAAACAGTGAGGCAACAACTTTTCATTTACATTCCTACTGAACAATACTTCTAACTTATGCTCACAGGTCATTTTACTTGCATAGACTTGCTTAGATTGCCTTATCATTGGCCAGCCTGGTTTTGGTTTTGCTTTCAGTAATGTACTACTCAAATAAAGCAGTTCTGACTAAATAAAATATAGCTGACTAGCTCTATTTTCTCCTATACCACTTTGAAGTTAAAACCTAGATTCCCTACAAGATCTTAACATGTTGCTGTCAGTCACTCTCATTTCAACAATACCTGTTAAACATAATATTTAGCTACATATTGTTATCAGTTGTGATGGGCTGACCCTGGCTAGACGCCAGGTGTCTGTTAAAACCACTCTATCACTTCTCCTTCTCAGATGGACAGGGGAGAGAAAATAGAAGGAAAGGCTTGTGGATCAAGATAAGACAGGGAGAGATCATTCATCAGTTACCACCATGGGCAAAACTGACTCAACTTGGGGAAAAATTAATTTAAGTTATTACCAGTCATATCAGAGAAGGATAATTAGAAATAAAACCAAACCTTAAAAACACTTTCTTCCCACCCCTCCCTTCTTTCCAGGCTCTACTTCACTCCTGGTTTTCTCTACCTTCCCCACCCCCAAGCAGCACAGGAGGACAGGGAATGGGGATTGGGGTCAGTTCATCACATGTTGTCTCTGCCACTCCTTCCTCCTCAAGGGGTGGACTCCTCACACTCTTCCTCTGCTCCAGCGTGAGGTCTCTCCTGCAGGAGACAGCGCGCCGCGAACTGCTCCAATGTGAGTCCTTCCCACAGGCTACAGCTCTTCACGATCTTGTCCAGCATGGGTCCCTTCCACAGGGTGCAGTCCTTCGGGAACAGACTGCTACAGCATGGGTTCCCTGTGGGGTCACAAGTCCTGCTAGAAAACCTGCTCCAGCATGGGCTTCTACCTCTCTAGTCCACAGGGTCCACAGGTCCTGGCAGGAAAACTTGATCCAGAATGGGCTTGCCACGGGGTCACAGCCTTTGGGTGCATCCACCTGCTCCACCTTGGAGTCCTCCATGGCTGCAGGTGGATGTCTGTTCCACCATGAACCTCCATGGGCTGCAGGAGGACAGGCTGCCTCGCCATGGTCTTCACAATGGGCTGCAGGGGAATCTCTGCTCTGGCACCTGGAGCACCTCCTCCCCCTCCTTCTTCACTGACCTTGGTGTCTGCAGAGTAGTTTCTCTCACATAGTCTCACTCCACTCTTCGGCTGCAGTTGCTGTGGTTTTTTTCCCCTTTTTAAAATATGTTTTCACAGAGGTGCTACCACCATCGCAGATTGGCTCAGTCTTGGCCAGCAGTGGGTCTGTCTTGGAGCTGGTTGGCATTGGCTCTGTCAGACACAGAGGAAGCTTCTAGCAGCTTCTCACAGAAGCCACCCCTGTAGTCCCCCCACTACAAAAAATTTGCCACACAAACCCCATACATCGGTAGAAAATTTAGCTTCTGTAGCTCCATCAGCTAGCAACACAGTATTTTCTTCACGTGCAAGTTCAGTTGTAAAAGCAGAATCATGTGAAACTAGTTTTCAGCCAGAAGTGTGCTTCTGTGATTTATTGTATGAAAAATCTATGATGTTGATTACGTGGTCTCTTTATGTTATATTGTATGTTTTAGCACCTCCTGAGACCGATCCAAACAAAGAGAAAATGCCTTAACGCTACTGAGAAGTCTCTTTTCTTGTGCTGCATTCAAGGTTAAAGAAAGAATATACTGTCTCCCCTCAGGTGAAGTAGGCTTTATCCAGAACAATGAGAGCAGAAAGAACAATGTCATAGTTTAACCCAGCAGTTGGCAACTGTGCACTAGACAGGCTATCTGTCTAGCTGTGCTCCCTCCCAGCTCCTGCACACATGTTCATTAGATGAATACGGGAAACTGAAAAAAGTCCTTGATTTCTTAGCAACAACTGAAAACGTCAGTGTTATCAACATTCTTCTCATACCAAATCCAAAACACAGCAGCTACTGAGAGGAAAATTAACTCTACCCCAGCCAAAACAAAGGCAAACTATTAAAGCAGAACAGAGGCTAGAATACTGTAATCAGTGCCATAGCAAGTAAGTAATTTTAATTCAGTGTTTCAGAATTTCTGACAATGAACAGTTACACAGTGTAACAATATTACATGGAAGAAGAACGAAAATTTTGTACAGTATGAGATATTCAGTTCTCAAAGCGACCAAGAACAGAAATTGATGGATTTATGTAGCTGTGCAATAGTGCTATTGTTGAAGCTTGTTATAGATGACTAACTCCAGTGATCTGAGCCAATGGCTAATTGCTATACAGCTGGCTTAAATACATGTATCTATAAAAGCCTGAGTCAATGTGAAACTACATCCCATGATCAGCCAACTTCAAAATGGATTTGAAATGGCTGAAGTCGCAAAAGAACCAAGGGCGTGCACAAGTAGTAGGCCAAAGAAAGCTGTGCAAAGCCAGTATGATAGGATGTGGAAATCTAGAAAAACATGTTCCAAAGATATTTCCATCAATTGTGCACATCTTTCAAATTCTAGGAGTCAATAAACCTACAATGATATAAAAAAGTTATAAAACCTGGGATTCATGAAATAAAATCTACTATACCATTGTAAATATAAAATCTGAAGAGGTTTTTTTAATTAGTTTTAAAACAAAATTAAAATACACTGCACTTGGATTCATTTAGTAACAACATTCAGCCTTTGTTTACAATTGCATATTCACAAAGTCCAGATTTCTGAATATGGGAGTAATAGCAGCTTTTGCCCAAAATGCCAAAATTCACTTCTGCTTCAAATTAAACACCAATTTGCTGTAATGTTATATATAAACACCACATCAGTTATGTGAACTTACAATTTCTATTCTGCCATGACTATCAGCTACTCCAGATCTTGAAATACTACATATCTATCCCAAACTCACGATCAAAAAATATATTATTGTTTTTTAAAAGAAAGTTGTAGCAATCAATTGCACTGTATAGTCATCTGCATTATTATGAATGTTACAGCTATCATAACTTGTCAGAACAAAATATAAAACCCGTAATGCAGGGAACTGCAATTACAGCAGCTGGCGTATCACACTGTCACAAAGAAATAGTTAGTATCCATTGCTCCTATTCATTTTTAACATTATATTTTCACCTCATATTTAATTTAATTTAAAACATCAACTTTGGAGCAAAAATTCAGTAAATATTACTGTCTTTATTTTACTGCAGCAGTAAAGCAATCCTAAATCCGACTCAATAAAGATTTCCCCAGAGGTGAGCAAAGAATTAGGTCATATGATTCAGCATTACCTTTAACAAGTACTTTTTTTATATCATACTATCTTTTTTTTCCATTAGGGTTTTACATATTTAAACATACCAATAACAAAAACCCCAGAAAAATAAAAATAGCCTCCAATATTGTTACGAAAATAGGTGAAGACCTTGTATTCTATCATGGCAGACCTTACTGTATTTCCAGCGAAGAGAAGTAGGAGTAATGCTCATACCTTACCTAAACCATCATGCACATTTCACCTGTAATAAGGAAAAAAATCCTCAGACTGGAACAGACACAAAGATGGGATACTGACAAGACTGTGGAAAATGGATATCTTACTATTAAAGAGAGAAAATAAGTCCAACAAAGGATCTGGTTGCTTTCCTTAAAGTTATCAGGAAGTGGCCATTAGGAAGCAGCAAACTTTATTAAAACTTAGGGACAGATGTTGGCACAAGAACGAAGATTGATATATTTAAGACAGGAATTAGGCTGACTGACAGAAACATTCAGGATGTACTGTTTTGTGAGTATGTTGTAGGTTGACCTTGGCTGGTCACCAGGTGCCCACCAAGCTGCTTTTTTTCCTCTCTTTCTCTATCCCTGATTTTCTAGGTATATAAGGGTAATGTTGTAAGTCTGTTAATCTGCTGTACTTTGTAGTTTGTTGTAAGTTTTGCCAAATCAATGTCCATTCTAACCCCACTGCATTAAAAGTGATGTCATTACAAAGTGACAAAGTTACCATCTTTGGTAATCTCACTGAATTCCAAGTAAAGCTTTGCTTCTAGTCAAGGCTTTTGGGTCATTGTCGTGACTCCTGGGTACCACGCAGAGAACTGAAAAACATCACCTCCCCTTACTCACTTGAGTGGGATGGGACAGACCCATGTGTAGTTAAAGAGAAGGAAAGAACCAGAGACATTGTCTGTTTTGAAGTCTGTCTGCATTGAACACATTTACTTAACTCTATAGACCATAGAGATGATGAGATGATGAAAATATTGAATAAGCAAAATTCATTTCATACCATTGGCATATGTTTCTTGATGAGGAATTAATAAGAATTTGCCAATAACAAATATACCATTCACTTTACAAAACCACTATTTTAACTGAAGTTTACTTTGCTATTAAAGGATATACTTGTACTGTTAAGGGAGAATAATATGAAGTGTTCACCCACAAAATATCAATCATTCAGTCATTCTCTACCTATCAGTAAATATAGTCTTATACTTGCTGTTAAAATACTGGTTTGCATTTCAGTGTTTACTGTATGACCCAACATGTTTGATTGTAAAAAAGAAATAACAGACATATTAAAAACTTAGAAAGTTACTTGATTTTGAAAGTTTGCATATGGTAAATCACTTCCATGGAGATCCATCAGCTGTCATTAATCAATTGATACCTATTATCAATCCATTCTAAAGCAACAAACTGTGAAAACTTCGTAATGAATTTGCTGTAAATAAATAATATAGAAGATGTAAATGGTTTCCAAGAGGTCTCCCATTCCTTATAGGTTTGGGAGACTGAAGTTTTGTATGTGAAAGGTTTTCTGGGGACTTTGGATTCATTCAGTTTATTTACAACACATGATGTATTTGACTATGAAACCAGCTTAAGAACTTCACAGTGTCTCTCATCCACAGCTGCCCATACTTTCTCCATACAGAAATTCACTGCCTCCTCAGTTTTTTTGGTGAAATTTTCTGAGAGACTATACTGTTAAAGCGACCACCAAAAAAATCCAAGCTGAGATGACCCAGCACACTGATGTATAATCATGCGAGTGTTGCTCACCTAAAATGTCTGGCAAATGCATATCACCCTACTGGAGCATATCCAGTTGGGCTAATTCTTTGTGGAACTACTGCATCTCGCAAAATACACATTTACTAACTCCTTGATGAGCTGGGATTTTTCTTTCCTAAAATTTTGGGTCCTGACTTTACTCTTCACCTGTCTCATATGCCTCAGGACTACAAACTCAACCAGTGTGTGATCACTGCAGCCCAGGCTGCCTCCAGTCTTGACATCACCGGTTAGCTCACTTGCGTTGGTGACCATCAGGTCCAGTATTGCATCTCCTCAGGTAGGGTTGTCTATTACCTGACATAAGAAGCTATCCTCGGTGCACTCCAAGAGTCTCCTGGATTGCCTATAGCTTGTTGTGCTACTCTTCCAGCAGATGTCAGGGTGGCTGAAGACCTCCAACAGAATGAGAGCCAGAGAGCACAATGCCTTCTGCAGCTAGAGTAAGAAGGCTTCATCAGTAGGCTCCCCCTGATGAGGCAGCCGATAGTAAGCACCACGCACGAGGTTTCCTTTGTTGGCTCAGTCTCTGATTCTTACCCATAAGCTTTCAACCTGTTTGTGGTTATTCTTTGGAGAGAGCTCTTCACACTTCATCCGTTTCTTGATGCAGAGGGCAACCCCTCTGTGCCTCCCTCCTTGCCTGTCCCTTCTGAACAGCCTGTAGCCATCAATAGCTGCGCTCTAGTCGTGGGATTCATCCCACCAGGTTTCAGCAACAGCAACTAGGTCATAGCTTTCTAGCAGCATGGTGGCTTCCAACTCCTCCTGTTTGTTGCTGATGCTGTGTGCATTGGTGTAGAGGCTCTTCAGCTAGGCTGTTGGCCATGTCACCTTCTTAGAGGAACACATCTTAATTCTTTTCAGGTATTTCACTGGTGTTTCTCTGTTGGGTTCTGTTCCCTCAGGAAGCCCTGCCTCATCTCTGTAAGACTTCAAGTGTGCTCCAGTGCAGCCAGCACATCTCAGAGCAACAGACTGAGGGCCCTTGCTAGCATTCCATTCCTCTAACTTTGCAATGTCATCCCACAGGTTGTCCCAGGTGACCCTGCTATTATCCCCCTTAAAGTCTAGTTTAAATCTCTGTCAATGGGCCCTGATAGCTCATGAACAAAGACCCTCTTCCTTCTTTGAGAAAGGTGAATCCCATAATTGGACATGCAGTACCAATAAATGTTTCACAGACATGAAGAAACTGGTAATAGTCCGACTTCATAAAATGTAAAGATCCATCATTTGACCCTTTCCAGGTTTTAACAATGAAATGGAACATGAAAGGAAACACTGAATGTGAAAACTGGACAAATAGAATAGAATAGAATAGAAATAGAAATAGAAATAGAATAGAATAGAATAGAATAGAATAGAATAGAATAGAATAGAATAGAATAGAATAGTCTATTTCATTTGGAAGGGACCTACAACGATCATCTAGTCCAACTGCCTGACTAATTCAGAGCTTACTAAAAGTTAAAGCACGTTATTAAGCGCATTGTCCAAATGCCTCTTAAAGAATGACAGGCTTCGGGCACTGACCACCTCTCTGGGAAGCCTGTTCCAGTGTCTGACCACCCTCTTGGTAAAGAAATGTTTCCTGAAGTCCAGTCTAAACCTTCCCTGGTGCAGCTTTGAATCACTCCCACATGTCCTATCACTGGATACCATGTAGAAGAGATCAGCACCTCCCTCTACACTTCCTCTCCTGAGGAAGATGTAGAGAGCAATAAGGTGACCCCTCAGCCTCCTTTTCTCCAAACTAGACAAACCCAAAGTCTCTAGTAGAGAGGGACACTCTCACTGGCCACAAATTTTGTTGATTGATGACAATTTTTATGAATAATGTGCTATAGTTTACCAGGTTGGCTAGCCCCCCAGTGCTGCTTAGACAACAGCCAAGATAACAGATAACCTTTTTGAAGCAGTAACTGTGGCCTTGGACAGCCCTTCCGCTAGAAAATGTCTGCTGAAAAGACTTTGGCGCTTGTTCAGATACCACATAACTGGCATATCTTTAGTAGCTGCTGTATATCCAAGACCTGCTGTACAGGCAATGCCAGGTGATTTTGCACATGGACAGTGAATTCAAAGAAACTCTTCAATGTAAAGTTTTGGAACATACATGGAAGAGGTAAAAAGTGGAGAAGTATATCCCACACAGAGGAAGAATAAGTAATATTTTGGCCTGACTTCACATTTCATACTTCCACAGGTTGACATAACATAAAGATATATTGAAAAGTGCTTATAGGTAATTGAGAGCTACCTGATAGTACTGGGGAGATTGAGTCAGTGAATGTTGGATTTTTTTTATCTAAAATATTAATTTTGTAATAATACTAGGGAAGCTGTAATCTTCCCACTCATATATACTAATATTCTGACATTTGCAAACTGTATCAAATGTAGTTTTGGCAGACAAAGAATAGTAGGGATTCTATAAATGGATAGTTAGAGAAACTGCCCTAGAAGATAATAAATTAAACTAATTTTAAAGAGATGTTGAGATGATCCTAAGCAAGGTACCAGCTTAGCCTACTTTTCCTCTCACATTTTACTTAGAATGCTTTGTGCTAGCTAATCAACTGATATTAATCATTCAGGTACCGTGAAATACATACAAGCCCTAGAGGGAGTACCGTTACATTTATCTTATTGTGACAGAACTGGTGCAGAACTGCCTTAAGATATCTGTATTTCTACAGTGTGTATGATGTCACCTGGAGCTACCCCATGAACATGTGACAGACTAATCAATTCTGTGAGCTTGCTTCTTCTCCACTAGCTGATGTAGGGAGTGTAGGATGGAGGCGGGAAGGGAGGAGAAATTATAGCCTTAACTCTAAAGCAAATGTCTCTCTGTGGAAAAACATGAAGAATTCTTCCATTTGTGTTGAGACTGTCATATTTGCACCCTATATCATAATGAGAAACTAGTGGCTTTTCCTTTTTTTTTTTTTTTGAATGTGAAACTTACATTGATCATCAGACTGCTCCTGTAATTGTTATCTTTTAATTTCCTAACTTGATGTCTTTTTGTGAAGAAAAGGCATTTGAGAGGGGTTGTAGTTGCTCATTGAGGTTACTAGCAAAATGTTTTCACTACCTGGACAATCTATTTAGTACTTCAATGCATTTTATCTTGACAGTCTTTTCCTCTTTATATATTAAATGGGCCAAAGTGTGTGGAATCCACTCTTGAACTACAGTGTCACAGAAGAGACAACACAGCTTGAAATAATGCACATGAAAACTCAATTTTTAGTGGTGTTTTGGTATTTGGCTTGGTTGTCTGTTTGCTTGATTTAGTCATTATTCACAATTACGACATGCAAGTATGTGGTATTTCCTAGGCTTTTGCCAGACTAAAGACCGCAGCTGCCTTCTTATCAATTCTAGGTCAATTTCATTCTGTTTGTATCCTGTGAAAACACTACATGATGTGATCTTCATGGAGCAGAACAGTGTTCTGACCCCTTTTGAGGGCTGTATGTGCATATTCTATTCTTCTAGTATAATTTGTTGTTCCTAAATGTGTTTGTTCATAGACATACATGCATTTGAACAAAGTTGCCACCTTATTCATTTTTCAGTACCATCATGAAACTGAAGATGGATTGATCTGGAGCTTGGTTTTAACATTCTTTGTCCTTCTAAATTGGGCTGGAAAATCAGACATCAAGTACTTACTTTAAATACTTCACTTTGTTCTTCACTCCTTCTTTCATATATTTGTCTGTTTTGTTGGTCAGAATAATGTGCACATATTGCAGTGAATTATGAGTCACCAGAGATCTCCAGACTGCCACTGACTGCTAAATCAAACCTATGCATCTTCTGTTTTTTCTGACGTTCTGGAATTGCTTTGTACAATGATAGAAAAATCTTGGTGAAGAAGAAAATTCAGGACCTAGTTCACAAGAAGAAAACTCAAGTAGTAAGAATTCAAAGGAGCTGGCTTCTCTTGCAACAGTTTTATACTACTGCTTTTTATTAGCTTCAGCAGAATTATTCCTGATACACAGTAATGTAAGGGTAAGCAAAATCATATCCTAAATCTTTAGATATCATTTCAAAGAACAGCCTGACAAAGATTTACTCTGGCACACTCAGCTTCAAGCAATTAAAGTTTTGTAAACTGAAATCTTAAATTGCTAAAAAGATTGCATGTATTTAAAAGTGAAATTAAAATCAATTCTCACCCAACTAACGTGTATCAATCGCACCAAAATTCAAAGCTGCTTTGGCTGTTCTAATTAGATATGTTGTTCATACTAAAATTAATGCTTCAAGGAAATATTTAGATGTTGCTAATATTAAACTACTGGTTTGAAATGAAAAAATGAAGGTTCTCTGCCATGTAATAATCTCATGGCTGTTCTTAAATCTACACTGCATAGAAAGGAGTGCTGTGGTTTAGTGAAGACCTGCAGTCAGTGGAGCAGAAAGGAAAGGGTATTAGACCAGAAAAAGTAGCCATTAAAGGAATTTTGCCATCAACACAGAAGGCATAAATACTATAAGTAGAAGAGTATTTGAATTTCTCTTATACGTGTATATATACAAACATATACAAAAAAGATACATTATGCATACATGCATATAAAAAAGGGTTTAAAAAGAAGGTATTCATTAAAAGACCATTAAAATAAATTGTGTCCCATGCTAACGTGTTACTTTTCTATATATCAAAATGAGAGTTTTCCCTGCCAGACTTACAAGGGGTAATGACTGTTTTCTAATGCTTGATACAGACACTTTAATCATCAGAAAACTTCTCCAGCCTCTTCTGGTGGACCTTGCACTAGGTCAAAGCATTCTAATCATGTCTGCAGTCTTCTATGCTGTCATTCCAATTCACCTGATTTTTTTCATATTTAAACATTTTCTGCAAAATTTTGTCCTATCTACATTGGAAGAGAAAAAAAAATACTCAGAAAGATGAAAAATGTACATAAAGGTCATGACTCACTTTAAGATTCTTCTTGCTGAGAAGCCAAATTGTCCTCCAAGTGAGTCACATTCTGACTAATACACATATCTCAAACATTTTCTTACTTATGCATTGCGTTACATCTTATGCTGAACTACTAGGTGAGATCCCGAGTTAATCTGAGCAGTCTTAATATAACTGATCTCAGATGCAAGCTTGTTGCTGCCAAACATTTCTTCCAACAGAAGCAAAGCATGTGCTTCCGTTGCTTCATTTACAATTGCTCTGTTGATTCTCTGATATTTTTCTGATCCAGTTAGAAAAAAAAGTTTTCCACTGGGTTACTGAGATGAATTTACTCATCTTTTGGTCAATTCCTCTATAGTCAGTTTAAGAAGTGCCAGAGTTGGCACATAGGAGATGGCACAATGTTGCAGAAAATTCAGGAGAACCTTGTAAAGAATAAAACCTCTGGTTTTGGTGTCAGCATGCTACTAAATTTACTCATCTGTATTGTTCAGCCATGTCCCTGTGTGGTAGGCAGTGATTTCAATATCTTTATACACATAATAATTTGAGGTGTGGTTCAGGCTTCTTGTTTGTTCTACCTGTGAGTTTAAAAGCCTCTTGTAAATACACCTCTGACTTCATTAGACAAAAAAAATCTACCCACCAACTAACTCAGTACATTGTTTTTCTGTCTTGATAACATATGAAGATATTTATATTGACATCTTGCCTAAGTTCATTATCACTGTCATTCCTCTGGAAGTTTAATGTCTCCACAAACTCATTTGGACTCATTTAGCAAAAAAAAAGCATTTTAATCTCCAGCTGTGTAATGATACTGCACCATAATGTACTTCAAATTATGGGGTTTATGTTAAAAAAAAACAACAAACCAAAACTCATTTTCATTGTTTTCCAGAGTTCTGATTTTCATTTGTGTCTGGCCATCTCACTGAGAGTGAGACTAAAAGCAGTTGAGGGAAGAGGCTGCAGTGAAGGTGAAAGGGGAGCAGAAGCTAGTCTTAAAAATCTAAACAAGACTACACTTACAGGGTTACAGATCTTGGGTTATCTTGGGTAGTAACAATGTTTAAATCAAAGCTGTGGTGAAGTATTTAAAAGAGTACTTTAATTGCATGTAGGATATGGAGCTGTGTACTCTAACCTACCAACCTAATGAACAAAGACACTCTTGGTACAGTTATTATTATTATTATTACATATTTGCTGGCTTATATTTATCTAATCGTGATGTTAACAGACAGTTAACTAAATCCAAATTGTGGGCTTTTTTGACAGAGGTGATTGTATATGGAGAAAAAATGGAAAAGGTAGTTGATAGAAGTTTACGCAGCCTTAGCTGTCAGTGAAGTATTAATGCTCATCATCCACACAGCTTTGCTTTGGAACATTATTGCCAAGTTTAAAACAGCTATCAATGCTTTATTTCATACTTCCTAGAGACATTTTTAAGGTTGTTAAGTTGGCATTTGGTCAATTTTGAAGAGGCTGTTTATATGCCTGCTCAAATTCAGAGTTAGGCATTTTCCAAAGGTAAGCAGGAAAGCTGAGAAAGTTAACAACATAAGCAACGTATAATGAGCTGAGAAAATTCATAGGGCATGACTATTCAGCATTGTCTCCTGAAGCCTTCAATAAGATGATGTTTTCAGCCAAAATGAGCTAAGATAGTTCTGAGACCTGCTCCCTGAAGAGATACTAAAGAAGGCTGCAAGTTATCAACATACTTTTTTCAATCTATGCCAAATGCATACATGAACTAGCACATTCACACTAACTTGCTACATCTAAAAGGGACATCATCAACATATGGCAACTCTAGCCTGAAATATGTAGGTACTGTTCTATCCCTCTCTACTGAAATGTTGCTAAGACTTGGAAAAGCAGGATGGAGTGAAAACAAGGGTTGGATAGATAGGACTTACACCTGGAACCTGAACAGTCTGAAGACAAGCAAGTTGAACTTCGTCAGTTTAATTACTGAGTTATGTTTCGTACTTGTGTAAGGTGTGTTTGTATCAAGAATGATCAATAAGTCTTTATTCAGTAAAAAACGAAGAGCAGTCAAGAAAGATGGAGCATTTTCAGTTGTAGAAAGTCTTTCAAATATCAATTCCAAACATTGGCAACTGGTAACTTTGCAACATATAATTTGTTCAATTTATATTAAAAAAACAAACTGTCTGCAGTTTAGTGTCTTAGAATGTGTATTGTATGCGTGACTAATAACGAGGCAATTTTCATATTCCTGGCTGGAAATGCTGATCCACCCCCACACACACTCCCCCTGAAAAACAGCAACAAAAAAATTTGAACCCCACCCTATGACAGATGTGCATGTGTGGCCTCTGGTCACCAATGTTCCTTGTCCATTTGGGTGGCATTGTGTTTAATCACCAGTTAAGCAAAGCCTTCCACAAGAGTATTGTGGATTGGCAAAAATGAGTTTGGAATAAAAATTTTGTATTAACGTTTCTTATTTCTCTCTATGCTAACGTTGTGTGTTAGTCGATTCCTCCTGAATTTGACCACATAGCCAAAATCATTAAATGACCATGAAAAAAGGAAATGAGTTTATAGACAGTCAAGCCTTGCACAACACCATGCATAGCAGTGGGTGTCGGAGAAATTCAGAGTTCAGGTTTTGAATTTAATAGAGGAGAACTCCTCCCTCACAAGATGATGCTATTCACTTTATAGTGCAAACCCTCACACATTGCCAGGAAAAAAAAGAATTATGAAAAATGTGTGAGATAACTAATTAGTATGAAAGTGAGGTGCAGTTCATAGACTATAACATCTGCAGAAATAAGGTGTAAAACATCTTTTCAAAAGGGTTAAAGGAAATAAGGATCAGTGCTTTTCAAAGAAAACTCCTGACTATTTTTCCTTTACTACTTAGAACTTTGCCAGCAAAGGATATTTAAAGAAAAAAAACTCAAGTGTTTATCCGAAAAAAGCATGATAAGATTTCATTCTTTCCTGTTAAAATCCAAAATAAATTCACTGAAATGTAGCTATTTTCCTTCAAAATTTGCATGTAGGAAAATGCGATCAGTTTCACTGCTATAAATGTCATGAAGTCAGAAGCTGAATTGGCTAAATCAGTTGTTCTATTGCCATATTTAAGAAAACATTTTATGAAAGATGAGATGCTATACAAAATTACATTTTGTCTTGGTCTGAAAGTTCCATAGTCTTTTGCAACAGATGATATAGCTTCCTTGGAGAAATTACCTGGCCTTTCTTTAAGACTGTGAAAGCCATAATAAATAATGTCTCACATTTAATAAGAAAAAGGATAAGGCTTTAGGAAAGCTTTGAACACCATTGTATTTTTATATCTTTATATGTGAAAAAACAATACAGGTCCTTTATACAGTAAGTGAACCTTCCCAATGGTTTTCCATGGAAAGAATGAATAGTCATAGCCTCAGGTATCAGACATAGGATTTGACTGACTGTGGTGGTACAGCTCCTCCTCCCCCTCCATCAGGCCACCTGGTGATCTCAGAACCAGCCAACACTGTGTTTTTGCCTGTACTGCAAGAGCAGTGAGCTGGGACGACTTGGAACTTCTATTGTCTTTGTACAAGAGCAGTGAATTTGGCTGACCAGGCACTCACTGACCACACCTGGAACTCCTGCTGCCTGGGTCATACCTGCCTGGTAAACCTCAGAACTATACATTCTGGGAAGTACTGGAATTGTATGGTTGCTGTCAAGACACCAGAATTACCTCAT
>Ga0065711_1031397_pt1 | contig 29782 bp, 19 predicted proteins | sample Hoacrofraction12_FD_59098 | JGI IMG/M metagenome (GOLD analysis project Ga0065711, IMG submission 59098) | Hoatzin crop microbial communities from Cojedes, Venezuela - Epithelial fraction 12 v2 (version 2) | ecosystem: Host-associated > Birds > Digestive system > Esophagus > Crop | place... | reverse complement strand
CCCCCAGTATAAATAGTAGTGATTCAGCACCTTTTGGGGAAGGTGAGAATTTAGAATACCACGTACTCCTCTTAACCATCTCAGTATGTATGTATATCTGATCTGTGCTAGCAGTGCTGTGCGTGTCGCGGCCGGTTTTCATGCCGTCCCTCGTGTCGGCCGCGCTCGGAGCTCCCCGGCTCGCCACACCGCTGCACTTCAAGCATTTTCGCGGCGGCGGCGGCGGCCGGTGTGGCAGCACGCGGCCCGCTCGGCTGAGCGGTGCGCGGGGCCGGGTCGCGAGGCCCGGCGGCTCTGCGTCGCGGAGCACCGCACGCTTGCGCGAGTTTCTGGAGGATCCCGTGCGCGTTAGCAGCGCGGTGCAGCTCTATGGCTTGCTCCAGGTGACCCAGAATAAACGAGGGAACACGTAATTGCTTGGAGATGTTTGAGGTTCTCAACCCTAGGCTGCGCTGGATCAGCGACTGGAAGCTGGTTCCTTGCTTACGCACTTTTTCCCCTAGTCTGAGAAGAGTTGCTTGATTTAAATCTTGCTTTCTGGTTTTGGATTAGCCTGAAACTTAAAGCATGTCTAACCTAATTTAGTTGTCTTAATTACATTCTAGTATGTTCCCATGTTGTGCTCTGTAAGTTATAAGGCAAAGGAGCTCCCAGGCCCTTGCTCTGGATGTCCTCCTCTGCTATCGTCTGCCAGCGGCTGTATTTGTAAATCTGGTTCCGCCTGCACGAAGGAGGTTTCTGTCAGCAGGAACCAGAGCCCCGGTAGGTGAAATGGAGTCGGGGCTCTCGTTGTGGGGCTTCGCGTATCTGCGGAAGGCAGAGCTGAGAGGTGCCCGTCTCAGCATCCCGGTCTGCCTCCTCCTCTTCTCTGCGTTGGTCCCATACTTACTCGGTACAGCGTTTTCTTCTGTGACTGCAAAATCTTTGGGTGCAGCCAGGTGACATCCATCTGGGATGCGGGTTTCATTCAAAACGCTTGACCTTGAAATAAGCAGCATTTTGTGCGATACGATAAGGGTGAAACCTTACTGTGCAGTCTTGGAGTCCTGGCAAATATATCTGCCGGTGCTTTTAATGTGCCATTGTGAACCAGAAAAATAAAAAGATTTTTCTTCTCGTTGGCTTTAGCAGTGAGAGAACAGACAGTTCTGACTTGGTTAGGAGTTCAGATATGTGAAAATTATAATGAAAACTCAGCATAACTGGAATTTTTCTGTGTAACCACAGTGTGGGTGTTTTGAAGGTATATAGACAATACACACGATTGCAATGTTCTTCCTCTTCATTTTTTCTGAAGAATTTCTAAGTTGCTTATATTGCATCTGTTTGCAATGTTTGTAAGAGGAATTGAGCTAGTACAGAAATACTTGCTAAGCCAGTGATAGACTGTTGGTAAAGCTAGGAAGGAACTATATTTCTGCCAAGACACCTGTGGCTGTGACACAGTGAATTCCAAAACCAATTACTCGGTTCTAGGAAAAACTAAATCAGCGCACAAACAGTTCAACTAAACTGCATAATTAGATATGCTGACCATGACAGGACTGGCATCCCAGATCCATTTATTAGGTGCTGTCTCACAAGTCTGTATACTGGTGAGATGCCCTTACGGTTACAAAATAATTTCCTAAAGATTACATTAAGAAATGCTGAGTGTGGGCAATACTAATTAAAGGGATTAGTCTTCATTTGCCTCTGCCTTTATTTTCAGATAATTTTAGCCCTCATACTCTTTTATAAAGCCCTTTAGTAATATTTCAGCAGTTAGTAAGACAGAGACAAAAGGTAAAGGTCCACCCTGTATGATGGTTTTGTCTGTGCCAGGGTGTTCCATCTACAGTATGCATAGAGCAAAAGGCCACAAATAATATTAGTCTGTGTAACCTCAGAAGGTACAGCTGATGGTTCAGATTCAATCACTGTGAATGCAGTTTGGGACTTTTATATTTGTTGCTTTATACTTAACACTGAATTTCATCTGTCATTTTTTCCCTAGTCAGTCATGAGGTCGCCTCATGTATCAGGAGGTCCATCTGGAGCTCTCTGCATTTTGTTTCTTTAAAACCTTCTGTAATTCAGTATCAGCAACCAACCTGATCACTGAATTTATTCACCACCTCCACGACATCAGGTGTGTGTTGAACAGCATCGGCCTGAATGCTACGCAAGTGACCTGCCTGCAATGAGCCTCCGCATTCCTGCCTTCCCTTTATCACCTTTTAAACTTGTTTATCCATGTAAGCACCTTTTTTTTTTCCCCATGACAACTTAGTTTCTTAATTAAGACTTTTGATGTCAATTATTTTTTGGGTCCTTATCCACATGCTTATGAACTTCCTCAAAAACTCCAATACATTCATGAGTCGTGACTTTATAAAAGAACTGTGTTATCTGCAGTAATGGATTACTACAGTTCACAATTCAGCTGTGTCATACTTGAGTTCTGTTTAATTGGTGGTTGAAGACTGTCTGGTGTTGGTAACTAGCCAGTGTTAATCTTCTCAGTTTGTGTTACAACTTTTTACTGACATTTAGTTTGAGACAGTTCCTCCGGAGTCACTCCTGTAAATCCTAAAGAGATAATATAGATGCAGAAAATTAATCTAGTTTTTCTGTTGTGGTGTCTTCTTTGGTCACTCCATTTACAAGTTAATTATTAGTCCTATAAATTTCTGGCAAACCTTCTATTCCTCAGAAAAGAAAAACTGGTTTTATGCTCTTTTAATGAGTTGTTCCTCAAAACACTTTTTTGGACTGCTCGCTATAATGTAACATAAAATATGACTGCATGTGGGTGTGTTGTGTTTTGTTTTGTTTTGCTGTTTCCTACTTGGACATGGCTTTAAAGATTCAAAGACTACATTTTTGTAGAATGATTAAATAACAAAAAGGTTAAATATTAATTCAGTGAACCTCCACTATAGTGTTTTTGCCACTTGCAAAATCTTTAACTGTCATCTTATATCTTTGGGGATTTTTTTTTAATAGGTTATTTTTAAAAAAAAAGAATTTACTCTTACTTAAAGTAAATGTGATTATATGAGATGGAGGTGGCGGCAGGTACTGTTGCTGCTCCTGCAGTTTGGTATCTCTGGGGCCTGGTAGAAGGAATCTCTACAGCGTTTGGAACCAGATCCTGCATGTTCCTCAGAACCACATCAGGAATTGCTTTTTCTCTTGTGCATTTCCTGAATAATTGCCCTGTGGGGCAACTATTTATGTGTTTGAACGTGTAGCTTCGTATCTTACAGCACATATGCACCCTAAGCAGGGATAGTTGGCATCTTCCGTTGTTCAGCTTGCAGCCTCTCTGATCTCTAAGCCTCTTTCAGTATATGACCCTTGTTGTTTTGCTCATGGTTGGTCCCTCGTACCACGTCCTTCCTCTCTCTGCCTAGAACTTGAGTGTATTGGGAACCTGTGTTTCTCACAGGGAACCTGTTGTTTCTCTGCACATGCATGTCTCACTCCCTCGTATCTATTAGTTTTCTGCAGCCTATCAGTCCCTACCCCCATGTGTGTGATGTACCCATCATGGTAATATTCTTCATCAAATCCATGTGTCTGTGTATGCGTATGTGTATATATACATTAAAACTTCTAGTTGTCTTTATTTTTAATTTTTTTCCCTCTCCTGTTAAATGGCACTCTTCTGCCTCACTCTTTTACTTGCCTTTATTTGGAATTATGGAGCCTTTTTGTAGGTGACGTATTTCTGAACAGCATGCTCTTCTGCATCAGCCTTTGATTTAAAATTCTTTGATAACTCTAAAAGTGATAGCAACGTGGTTCTGTATTGGCTTAGGTGAAGAATATCCTTCTTGTACAAATTTCCTCTCTTCCCTCTGTTCCAGAAGTTTCCTCAAATGCCGCTGGATCCACACCTTCTCTGCCACTTCTGTACCAGTGCAATGGTAGGAGCACTTCAGAGAACACCACTACTGACATTGTGGCCTTTAACTTCCTACCTGTTCGTCTACTCTCTTGTGTAGGCAGACCATAAAACCAGATCCACCCCCCTCATATCTTTCTTCACAGCTTATGAGCTCACCTATTTTTAACACTTTAGGCCAGTCGGTATGCGGGGATCCCTAACTTCACAGATGTGAGAGGTTTCAGTGATAGTTCACACTGTGGCCTGTCCCTCTCCTAACAACTAGGATCACTGTCCTGACCTCATTTAGGGACCCACTTTTGTTTTCATTCCCACCATCGGACTTCTTGCTACATCAGCTTCAGCGTGGAGGAAGGAAAGCACAAGGGTCGTTAGCAGTGTCATCAGTGCCTCTCTCTGTCCCCAAGTTCCTCTCATCTTTGTCAAAGACATGGGATTTTTCTCTGTGTGCACATCACTTGGCTGCAGGGCAGACAATCATATGTGTGACAGTCATGCAGATGTCTGGCAAACCTCCTACCTCTGGATTGATTTGTTTTGTGTGATATCCAGCTGATCTGTACCAGCAGACCTATTCAGTTTCTTCCTTTCCTCCACCATGTGGTGTCTGTGGCTTACCTGTGACCAGCGGGGCTGCAGGAGTGGTGACTTCGTGTTGTGGTGTTACCGGTCAGCTGGAGAATAATCTCTGAGCACTTCAGATGGATTCAGTCGGTTTCTGGCACCTGGGTAGGCATAGAGCTGTCGTGACACGCAAGTTGCTGCTTACCTGAATTTTTTGGTCTTGCAACCAAGGAAGTTGCTGGTGCTGACACTGTTGGATTGCTGCAGAGCCAAGCTTCATGTCTAGCCCAGACCCTGCAGAACCCTAGGGTCCTTGAGCAATTGCTGTTATTTCTTGTCTCTGAGCTGTGCCTCAACTGCTTGTCTTCTCCCTTCTGCAGTGGACAGGGTTTGTGTTTTAAGGCTTCTGCTATCATTAGCATTTTGAATATTGTTTGTAGGATCAGCAGTGCTGACCTGCTCCTTCGTGCTCTTACAGTATGTACCACACAGTAAAAGGAGTTAGAGTGTCTAAATCCCTGTGGAGTTTACCTTTGAATGCTGCATTAGTAATAATACAAAAAAAAAGTAAATTTTGCTTCAGCCACATCAATGTAGCTCTAAGACCTTTCCATTCTCTTCTAACACCTTCCCTGTGGTGTGCTACTCAAAGGATATGATTGCTACCTGTGGGCAGCTCTGCTTTTCTTTACCTTTTAAATCTTTTTCTTTTAAGCTTTGCAGCCAGTCTCTGTTGGATTCCTTGTTGGAGTGGGTCCCCCTTCACAAAAGCACATCAATTCTGTCATGGAATTCAGGCAAAGAAAAGGTGTCTGGGGCTCTGACACCGCAGCAACCTGACAGTTTATGTCAAGGTGTGCTTTGGTAAACCAAGGCAGGAGGAACTGTGCTCTCTACATAGCATCTTATAATTCCTGTGCTTAATGGTTAGCAAAGTACTTTTTTGGGTTTTTTTTCCCCTTCCCCCCTGTGCAAACGGTTTTGGTGCCTCTGAGACGGAAGTTTTTCTGTCCTTACAAGCTGTATCAGAAGCCCCAGTGCAAGTTTTCAACCACAGACTCCTTTCCCTTCCAGGGCTCACCTCTCCTCTGTACCAGCTCACTTGCAGGGCTCCAGGTCACATCTGAACCTGCAGAAAACCTTGCTGTCTTCCTCCGTTTGCTGAGAGCTTGCCCCGAGGGCTTCTGCTGCTCGGACTTGAGAACCAAATGAGCAAGAGAGAAGTGAATGCCTGTTTTCTGGCTTCTTTTTGAGAAGAGAGAGCGTCTCTGGAGGGTCAGTACTGTGCCCATCTTGTTGCTGCAGGGTGTGCGTGTTTTGACGGGGTACCTCAGACTGACATTTCAGAAACTGAGTCTCGTTGGACTGTTGGCTTTCTTGGCAGGGTTTTGCTCTGACCCTGCTGCTCTGCTTCGTGACAATCTGTCTATTAATTGCTACTAAAAAAGAAGAAAAAAAATCCTGATGGAATGCAACGTTTTCCCTTCTTGGACTGTTTGAATCCTAATGTGGTATTTCTTTGTGTCCCTCCTGTTCAGAAACAGTTTGTTTTCTTTCCCAACTGCTTCTGTTGTCTCTCTTTCCTTTCCTTCCACCCTGTTCGTCGTCTTCCAGTCCACCCATGCTGTCCCAGCATCCCAGTGACCTTGAAGGCAGCCGCGCCGTGTGAAGAGGGTCAGCTATGCACAGGTCTTCACTGTAACTCCGCAGTTAAGCTGCTGCAGACACTCAATATATTCAGGCTCACAGGCACAGGAAAACACTAGCTGTCGTGTCCATTTAGCTTTGTCGCTTCATTCTCCTAAATGATCATCCAAAGACCTCCTTAGAAATGTTAAACAACTGCTGTAATTACCCAGTCTTTCTTAAATCCTTTTTCATCTGTGTCACACTTCCAGCAAATGCCATTCATTTCTGAATGAAACAGCATAGGTACAAATGATCTTTTCTTGAGCTATTAATTTATTTCTCCTCTGACCTTTTGTATCACTTTTAAGTATTTATGGTGTCAGGAATGCCTTTGCTCGCCACGTTTCAGTGCGGCTTTTATCTGGTTTTGGCTTCATTTAGTTTAATTGGTCCCCTATCAATGCGCCTTCTGTCTACCCTTTGGCAAGGGGGTGTGAGGACAAGGAAATAGGAGTTTTTAGTTTTGGGTACAGATATGAATCTCAGCAGTTACAGTAATGGCCAGGTCTCCAATACAGAGCCCTAATTTTACCTTTATGTTTAGTGTAGAAATCTGGTTTAGCTGGGAGATGTGCAGCAATTTCAGAAGACTGAGGGCAATTTGATGCAGAGCTCAGAGAAAACTATTAAATCTATTTCTAAAGTAGAGATCCCTGCAAATTTACCCTAAAATAGCATTTCCTTGCGTCCCGTCCCCCAGGAACAGCTTGTTGTTATTCCCCTTCAGACTGTCCTCAGAGTGTAGATAGCTGCCTTTGAAAAAAACAGAAAAAGTTGAAAAAGTCTTATATCAGAAGAACAGAAAATGTGTAGTAAGCAGAATTATTCAACCTAATTGCCTCTGGGGTCTCATTGAAGTTTATTAAGGAACAGAAGGGCCAGTTCTAACTTTTATGGGCCAGATTTTTTTAAGAATTTAGTAAATTATGTACTGCCTTCCTTGTACCAAATGTGTTACAGTGGAAACTTGGTTCTGCGTGTGTAGTTCGTCCCTGTTTTCACCACCAAGGGCATGATCCTACATGCTGGTTAAACAGTGATAGCTAAACAGTGAATGACTGGCTGGCAAGCAGTCACTTAGTTACTCTTTGTAGCAATGAACTTACAGCAAGCAGCACCTTTTTTTTTTTTCTTTCTCCTCCTTGCATTTAGCAAATTATTTGGCATAACTTACAAAAAAAATTCACAAGAAAGTTTAAACTTTATATTGATTTGCTTTTGTAGTTGACATGTGGAAAACACTTCTGTTTTGTGTCATACTGGAGTGTGTTTCGGAGCTGGAGGCAACTAACTGGTCAAAAAATTTCCAGACAGATACTTGAGCACGTTTTTAAACGGTTACTTTTTCACAAGGTCTGTGCCCTTACCTCTAAGCTGCCCTTTGATGTTTGGATTTCCCATTATAACAAAATCTATTAAAAGCAAATAAAAAACAAACCACCCACCTGTATTGCTCAAATATCAATGCTACCCTGCAGTCCAGAACTGCGCACTTTGAATAGCCTGCATGGCAGAGTGAGTTTCTAGTTTTCTTTGCTCAGCATTGTAGAAAATGAGATTACATCGCAGTTCTGTAGGGCAGAAAAAGATTTAGACAAAGATTTATGCTGTGAAATGTAATCCAAGACAAAGCATCCCCTTTCCTTGTTTTATAACACAGGGAGAAGGGAACATTCAGTGAAACTGAACTCTGTCTAATCAATATCTATCAACATCTGAAATTGAATATTTATATAAATAACAAGGCACTGATGATGTAGCAAATGAAGTGAAATTTGAACTGGCTTGTTACATGGTTTGGACTGAATGTTACCTTGTTCAGCTGGAAGCGACAGCAGCCTGATATTGGACCTTGTTTGCTGCGAGCTGAACGAGGTCGCCTCTTCAGAAAGACATGTAGAGCCTGGAGGCTGGTGTAGTTTGTTCAGTTAAGAAGGTGTCCTCCTTGCTCCCTCTGAGCCTCGCAGACATGTAGGGTGCACCAGAACCCACACAGAAGGAAGTGTTTTGGAATAAAAGCTTTGGGAGCAATGAAAACAGCTGGGAGACATGGATAAAGGTTTTCTTCTGATTTCATAAACTCTTTTGGGTTGTATGAGTATCCCAATGGGAATAATTCTTTTCCTGGGAGATGGAGACAAGATTTCCATAGCTTAGCAAAAGACAGGAGGCGAGGCCAGTCTGTGGGAGTGTCTGCTATATGTGCTGTGTTGAAGCTTCAGAAGAGAGCTCCTTCTGCTTTTTCGGCTGGTATGAGCCACTCTGCAGTTGTCAGAGGTACGTCTGAGTTGAGTCGTCCGTGGGGGCCCATGAATCCCCTGTAAGGCTTTTGCAGTGTCCTTAAACCTAACGTATCACTGATATATCTGTGGCTGCTCTCTGAACACTGTTAGAGTAGATGGAGCTTGACTGAAAATGGCAATTCCTGTGTTCTAATGGGCTGCTGAAGCCTCATTCTCCAAGAAGTGAGGAGGTTGGTAGAAATTACGAACTATATTGGCAATGGTGTCAGGGGAAAGATGAGAGCCAAGCTGAGTTCACAGACCCTTCGGAGCAACGTGACCTAGGTACAGTCACAGTCTTCTCACCTGTCTGACCTGACCTGTCTGCCTTGGAGTAGTTGCAGGGGTCCACTGGAGGCACTGAGAACTACCAAACTCTAAAGGTTATGGTAGAGGTGGGGACAGCATGTATTAATCAGCACGTTGTAGCACTTGCAGTCTAGGGTAAAACAGAATGCCCCCCCCCAACAGAGGAGCAGTGTTGGGTATCAGAGTGTCTCGGAAGGGAAAAACATTCATGCTCTCCAACAGTAAAAATACCTTGTAACAACTTAATCAGTCTGTTCTTGCCTCTGCATTTATATGCATGAAAGAAGGGAGATTTATGAAATGCACACTGTATAGTGCTTTGTTGCGTATTGGTAACACTTGTATTAGTAACACTTTCCAGATCTTCATCATTAGACTGGATCAAGGAGCCATAACACAGAGGATGCCATTGATAACCCTTTCTACCAGTAACCTGGTCTTGCTGCGATTGCACTTCAGGGCGGGTTGAGTTACAGCTTTCTGTTCAGGAAAAAGAGCTAAGATGCAGGATAAGACCGAAAAATTCCTTCTGCTAAGATTTTCAGACACCAGCTTGCTTAGAAGTGAATACAAAAGAGTTAGAGCATTACATTTATTCAGGCTTGTAAAATTTCCCTCATGAATACAATATTCACCAACGTCTGCCAGCTCTGCACCTTTCCTGGTCCTTTCAGCTCCTTAGGAAAAAAAGGGTGAGATGGTCAGAAAAAAAAAAAATTATTCAAGTATTGAATAAGCTCTAGCTCATTCACATAAGGATTTGCCATTTCTTTAAAGACGTGAAAGCTGTGCTAGCCTTTAATTCTGTGTCTGAGATGCCTTGATTTGCAGCAGGGAACAGAGCGGATGTATAGTTCCATTTTTTTGTTAATATGGAGGTTCTCACTGGGTGCCAGTGAACACCAGGCTGAACATGGACCATGAAACACCTTAAAGATGTAGTGTCAGTAAAGGATGTTTCTGATACAATAATAAGTGGAATTCCTTAGGTTTAAAATTATACTGTAAGTCACAGCCATTGAGGAGACTTTACAGCATTCAAACTGCTTGTCTTTTCTTCCTGATGTAGTTGATGCTATCCTGGTAGTCTCTGTGGGTATGGTTCCATAGAGAATTTCGTAATGACTGCTACTTCCAGCTGACAATCTGGTATGTTTATGCTACAACACTAAAGCGAGGCAGATAACCCTATTTGCTGCTGTATGTGTTAATTCTATTTTAGTGATGAAAGATGTGATGTACAAATATATAAAGACTTCTAGTACCATCTGACAGTTTCTAAAAGTTGGGTAGGGTGACAGTTGGAGAAGATACACAAATACTTGTATATCTGAAGCATGTAATCTTTTTTGCTTCACAAAAGTGTTCCTGGCCTTCTTCACTTGTCATATAGCTATTTCTATAGCTAGAAATGTAAAGTACACTGAAGTAAGTATTATTTTGGTAATGTCTGACCCAATGTGACTTTTCTTATGGAGTATTTTTCTTACTTCCTTGTTATGTGATAGCGGGTGCTTGTGATGAAATTCTATCCACTGTAAGTTTACACACTTTCCATGTAAGATGACATGAAGTTTTCTCTTTTGGCCACTATTCGAATGAATTTTGCAATCTGTTAACAAGAAAATTAGTTTCCCTTGCTTGAAGTCATTCATGGAACAAAAAATATTGAAATACGCAAGAGAATCATTGAGAAGATACTGCTTACAGACTATTTGCTTGTTTGCTTTCTGCCACTGAAAGATGAATCTAACTTTTTTTTTTGAAAATGCATTTGTATTTCTTCTAGTAGCAGCAGTAAAAAAAAGCCACTACTCGTTAGTACCTATTACAGCAGAACAACTTTCTTCCTGTTTAGAAATTTTTTTTTAGACTAAAATAACTTCAGGTGAGGACTAATGAATTATTCCAAACTTTCACTTCTGCACATATGTCATCCAGAAAATAGTTTATTATTTTCAATTTCCATTAAACAGTCTTCGACTTTTTTTTAAGAACTAAGAAGGCTAGAACAGTCTAGCAACTGCTGTCAGGGGAGGAAGAAAGCAGACTGCACTCCTTGCAGGAGGGGAAGACGCTCCCCTGTGCTGCGCCCGGCTGCACAATTGGGTCCCAATCCATCTTCTGATGCTTCCTGAGAAAGAAGCACCGTGACAAGCTTAACATGTGCTGTACATACCATACTTACACCTTTGTCAGCTGGCATTACTTTAAACAAGCTTATAAAACAAAATCGAGGGATTGAATAGAGTGTCTGATAGTGAACTGCAAGAAGGCAATTTAGAAATGCAGTAATAAAATGGTTGCAGCTGACTGGAGCCTTGCTTGCAGTGAATTATCTCAAATATATTTGCCTCTTCTGACTCTACAGTGTTTCCTCTAATTACATCGTTGCCTGGAAGGGACAGTAGTTCACTATCAGCTTGTTCAAACTGGGTCTGGAGACAACATGACAAAATGTTATCTTCCTTACAGTGAAAGAAGCCAGCTAGAAAAAAACACCAGTTCCTTAATGCAGTTGCTCATTACCCATGAAGAGAATGATTTTATCTATATTGCTACAATGGTTGACTTCCACGCACTCGTCTCTCCAGTCGCATTAAAAGGGCTTCAAGGCAAGGGAGCAAGTGATGAATATTTATTCTGAAACAGCACTAACTGTAAGCAGATCAGCAAGAGACAGACTGACAAAATTCGTATGTCTAACTGCTGTGAAAAACGAAGAACATGCACCTTTGCTAAAGAAGTTCTCGTTCACTGCTGTAGACAACGTCTGGTTTTGAGGGAAGGAGCATGGGGAAAGAGGGGGTTGAACTGGATTTACTTCATATTGTTTTTTAAGCTGACATCACCCTGTACCAGGCAAGCATAAGAGGGTTAGCAGTGTATGTGGGCCTTCTTTAGTGACACTTGGTTGACAGCTGTCTTTCCACAATTGGAAAGGGGAATGTGAGATTATATTTGATCTCTGTGTGACATAAGGTTAGATGGTTACGATTTGTCTGTGTTCTTGAAGAGCCTGTGTAGCTGATGATGGTGTGCTGATTGCAGTGTTGGCAGCAGTCCCGAAGGAAGAAACGGTACACAACATCCCCCATGTTAACAACCCCCTGAAAGTCTCTGGCTATGTCATCGCTTCAGTGAGACCCTGATTTCTGGAGATGTACCTGGGCTGCATCTAATCTGGCATTAAAAGCAGTGGTAACTGGTAACGTGGATGCTGTGCATGTACGGGGTCACAGCTGAGTCTGTGTAGTCCACACTGAGACCTCTTCATGCTATTCTCTGCTGTTTCTGTGCATCACGGCCAGAGCTTACATGCCGTGAGCGACTTCTGGCTTCGCAGGGCAGTTGTAGATCACACAGCACTTTCTTTAGTATCTAATAGGCACGATAATGCCAGTGGAATATACACTTGAGGAGAAAACAAAGTGATTAGACCACTACGGCTCATTTTTGATTTCTAGATCTATGGCACCCCTTGAGCTCCAAGTGAGTTGTTTTTGGACAGGGGACTTCTGACAGTGGTAACTGGTTTTCCATGTAGGGTGGAACAACTGCTGATGGGTTTCGATAAACCTCTGCCTGCACTGGAATTAAAGCAGTAACACCACCGTGGCTTTCTTTATGGCTTTACTTGTTCTTTGCATCACTTCATTCCTCAGGATACAGCAAATTAATACCTGAATTTCCTCTAGTGCCCAAGCTATCCTAATTGTAACTGGAACAAACCCAGAATTGAAAGTCATTTAGACTGGGGACTGTGGAAGATGTGATTAATCCTGGATCTATTTCCAGTGTGTATATTCTAGTACACTACTTACTGGACTATAATTTCTGTATAAAGACAATGAAAAATAAAGGGAGTGCTCAGTATAGAAAAGTACTACATTTTATAAAAAAATCTTAAAAAAATTAAAAATATCAGGACCCAGACCAAGGAATTAATTCCATTCACAGTATTTGGAAATCCTCTTCTCCCTCGTTTACCAGGGAAGAACCTTGCTGAGTGACCTGAGCTGTTGCATCTGGATTCATGTGCCTTTTTTAGGCAGGGAAGGCATAGGAAATCTTAACTGGAAACTTAGCAAGAAAATTGAACAAGATGTGTTCAAAGATCCTAATTTTAGTGTTTTAGATACCTACAATTTCAGTCCAGCAGATAGAATTCCCTTGGTGGCTGCTGTTTGAAGAGATGCTTTCTTAAAGTTTTCTCTGCTGCCATTCAACGTTGCCTCCTGCCTTATGTCCTGTTCCCTCGCATGCCTGCTTTTACAGCGTCCCTTTTTTTTATCTCAGTTGTTCAGTGAGGACTTTTCATACAAAACACTGACCACATACAGAAATCTTTATAAAAAGTCTTGCCTTTTGGCAACTTTTTCTTCTACCAAGGAAGAATTTGCACTGGATTCCTGATGTTGTTGCAAAGAGTGTGCTATTACCTGTTCTTAGCTGGCAGTCATCCTACAAGCCCACAGTTCCCCACATTTAACATCAGCTGCCATTAATCCTTAACAGAAATATGAAAAAATTAGTAGTTGTTGCAAAGCACTGATAATTCCTAGACCCTTCATGTGCTTGTCACCTGCGCTAGGGAGGGTCGAGACCCCATGCAGTACCAAATTATGTCTAAATCACAAGACACCCTTCCTTTATTATTGCTATCACTGTTCAGGGCCAATTTATATGAAGCTGCACGAGAGCTACTCAGGCATGTCCAATGAAAACCTGTGTTTGATAGATCTGTACATAGTTCTTTAATGTGTTATCTTAGAAACAACAACAGAGTCTTATTGATTTTTCATGGAAATTAGCATAGAGGAAACTGAAGGCAGAAGTTTCAAAGGAGAAACAGATAAAATAGAATGGTGTAGTTGTTACACTGGATAACTTAATTTCTTGGGTTTTATGGGTTTGCCATAGGCATGGTCTTAGAGGTCTTTTCCAGCCTTAATGATTCTATGATTCTGTGCTGTTTGTGGTAAGTCCGAATTACAACATTTGATTCTTAATAGAAAAATGGATGAGTTAATAGTCCTAAAACATCTTAAAGATAAGTGTTTCATAAATGCCACATTTTATTAATAGTTTGTAATAAAAACTTGGCACTTGTTTCCAAAATTAGTCTGCTAGTTTAAGACTTTCAGTTCTGGTTATTTATTTATTCTATACATATCAGCAAAAAATGTTTGTATTGTCTTAGTAATTTTGGATACACTTATTTTTCTTCATGGCAACTAGATACTTGAACTTTAACTGAGAATGGACTTTGCTGCTTAACGCCCCTTGCATCATAGCTTGAAGATGTACCCATGGTAGTAACTTATAGTGAGAATACTTAGTGTAGCGGTACTGCCCTGCAGTAATAATTCTCTATATTAGAACAGCTATTGATATGTGTGGTGTACATGTCATTCAGATATGATTTTCAATAAGCATGAAGTTTTAAATAGTTTTGATCTAATGCAGGTTTGCTTAAGCTGGTGTAAAGTACTAGATGCTGGCTTCCATTGCTAATGCCACCATTACGTTGAAATTACAAAGCCACTGAAATAAATTTACACTGGTGAAATCCTTGGGGTAGGTTGTGGTGCCGTTGATGGAGTCTTCCATACCTTTTGGGTAGATCCTGGTTTGGGCATCCTTCATTAAGAGGCTGAATGATACTTGACTGATGGCAGTGTGTTAGTTTTCAAATGGTTACTTTGCAATTGCAAATCAATGTCCCTTTCTTACCACTGAGTCAGAGGCAGATCAGTATGACTCAACTGTATTTGCACTGCTATAAAAAACATGTACTGACACAGTGCTTCAATAATTTTATGACCTTCTCTGCAAATGGATACAGTGGTTGAGATCTTTAGGGATGGCTGTGGCTTAGCTAATGTATGCATTAACAGGGATATGCAAATGTATCTTTCTCCACTGGTTCCTTTTCATTACACTGGAAAATGAGCTTTAGTTGCTTTGGTTGCACTACTTGATAAAGCTATATGTGCTTCTTGCACTTCTGTTTAGAGCGGGGAGAAAAATACTAGAGGCCTCAGACTGGCTAATGAAATAGAGAGAAACATGGTCATTAGCTGAAGTGGTGGTTGGCTCCTGAGCCAACTCTTCCACTATAAGGAAGCATTTGATGCTCTTAGGAGACTTGCTTATTTCAGTGGGTAATGGTTCTGTTTATTGAGTTTGCGCAAATGCATTTGATTTAGTCAATTTAGGCTCTGCATTTAAGCAAATTACAAGTTAGGACTGGATCAGCGAGAGGTAAATTAGTTTGAATGCATATAAAAGGATCTTGCTGAGGGTAAATTTACAGTCAAACCATTACATGGAAATCATAATGTGCAATACATGTCAGGTTTGATAAATGAAGCAGGACTGTAAAATTGCCCTTATCTTGAAGTGTGCTTGTATTTGGCCAGCTACAGAGCTGAAGTGCTGTTATGTCTGCTGTCTTGAACTGGCTCAGGAGAGAGAAATCTCTCCAAAGCTGGAATTACTAAATTTGAAAAGGACAAGCTGAAGAATCCTTCCGAGTATATAAGCTACCCAGCTCTTCTCCCTCTCCTGAACTACCCAGTTCTTCTTCCGCTGCTCCCTGGACTTCCCCCCACCAGGACACTTGCTGGAGTGATGATGCCTGTTAGGGAAAGGTGTTATGACAGGAGAAACCTGGTGCACAAACACAAATGGGGAGTTACTGGGCCGGCCATCACTCTGCAAATAGGAGAGGATGAACTAGGTGGCCTCTTCAAGCCCATTCTACTGTGTGGTGGGGGTTTTCTGTTCTTTGGGGCTTTCTTTGCTGCAAGACTGTTTCCTCTAGAGCTAGACCTATCCACATCTCTTTCAAGAGTATCCCCCACGGTACAGGAAAAGACTTATTTTGCTCTCTTGATTGCCTCATAAGAAGGGGTAGAAAAAGTCAGGTAGCCAAACGGTTTTTGGTTTTGTAATTAAGAATTTAAAAAAATAGAAAATATAACATCTCTGTGAAGAAAGAAACCTGTAGTTATTACTAAGGTGACTAACTACAGATTGTCAGTGCAAAATACTATCAGTCAAAACTGTTAGTTTACCACAAAGCAGGAGATTACAAAGATATCACACCACAACGTGAAAGAAGAAATGGAAAAAGAGAAATTCCAGTAAAATGATAAAAATTTTTAGTTTCAGAAATGTTTGGTGGGGGGAACAGAAAATGGTCCATGAACTAGACAGCTAAATGGTAAATTTATTTCTCCACCAGTTCTAGTACTTTTAACAGTTCCTGAGTAGCAGCAATATCTAGTGCCTTTTATGGAGTCACATTGTAGAGACTTCACAACCCAGTGTGCCACTGCCAGCTGGTGGTTGAGAGCACACTGATGCTGCAGTTAAGTATCTAAAGCTGCTTGGAGGCTTAAAATAATATATGCCTTCTAGACAATGTATACAAAGGTGTGATTGTGCATTGTGGCCACGTTTGCCTTAGTCTTGCACTGAATATATTAGCATCTTGCAGGCTTGGCCTTAGAGCTATGACATGGATGATAGGGATGAACAGCTTACCTTATAAGATTTAAGGTGTCTGTGTTCGATTTTGGTCAATGATGACTGCTTAATCCTTCTTTAATGTAACTGGAATGCAGCACTGCTGTCTTTAGTTTGTATTTTCAAGCGTAATGTCTGGATACGGGTTTTTTTTTCCTCTCCGTTATCCTTTTATACGACGGACACTAAGTGACTTAGTAGTGTGAGAAGCAGTGTTGAATTTTCTGGCCCATAATAATTTAGAAAAAACAAAACAAAAAAACTTCAGAACACAGTTAAAAACCCTACCTATAGCCATAATCATTAGCTGCATGTTGAACAGCTGTAATCTTCAGGAGAGTATACAGTAGAGAGTATGCAGCATTGAGCAGAATTTTATAGTACATTTTGTCATTCTTTCATTTACATGAGAAAAGCCAGAAACAAACCACTCTGAGCCATTTTGTGTCTGGCCCTGGTACAGATTTGCAGATTGAGGACCCCCATCTGTAGCAACCCTTTTCTCTGCTCTGCTGTAATAGCATTCCTGACCTGCTTATTTCCTGCTCAGAGCTGTCCGTTTGGCTGTATGAATGTGTAATCTCGTATGTAGATGTGATTTCAGTGTTTTGCGTGTTGTAACCTTTTCTTCAGCGTGCACCAGCTGCATGCAGCGTGAGATGAAAGCTGGGTTTTCTAATATAGGTCAACCCACTGTTGAAAGCAGTTTTTGTCTGGAGAGTTTGTTCTTCTGTCCAGCTGTCCGTGGGCTGGAGGAGATGCAGTACAGTATTAGCAGTACGCTGGACTTTCACCCTCGAGACTTGCCACGAGACAGCAGTTTGTAACAGCAGTCAGAAGCTACTTACATTTTTCCTACTTGCCTCAGTATCAGTGAATTCTTAACCAATTTGATCAGCTATTCCAGACAAATTCACCCCCTTTGTTAAACCTTCTGTTACTTAATGGGGAGATTTGTGCAGATTGTCAAAATGGACTTGAATAGTAGCAATAATGCAGCCATTAGGAAAAAGAAGTGAGCTTGAGGGAATACATATGTAAGGTTAATTTCTTAAAATGCTGCAGCTCTGTGACAAAAATTTGAGTGGTTGTACTTGCATCTCAGGTTTACTGGGGAGTCTGTATCTTTGTGGAAAAGAAACTAGCTAGTAATGTTTGATATTACCTGAATCTAGAAGCTTTTCCCTAGACTGTGGTTCTGCTGTATTCAGTCAAGAGTAACCCTAACGCTGGGTGCCGTAGTCAATTGCGGCAGACCTACCAAGTCCAGTTGGGAAGAAAGGTCTTACCAGTGACATGAAATGAAACAAAACACCCAGGGTGACAGCGGGCCTGTCTGCAGCTTCTAGAGTGACCAAAGTTTGCTGCTTGTTGGTTGCTGGCACAGTATGGGCATGCAGCCCTGCTGTCTCAGTTAGTGGATCAGGCTTTAAAATTTGGATTCTGGGGCAGTAGGAGCCAGAAGAGCTCTGGAGGTGGCTTTTGCAGATAAGGTGAATGAGATCCTATTGTTTCCTCTGATCATTTGAAGTAAAAACTGTAGTCTGATGGGTATATCAGTAACAGATTGATGGGACATTGTTTGTTTCCAAACAGCAAAATTTCTTTTCAGCTGATTTACTCCCACCTCAGTTGTAGGACATAGTTGTTCACAAGACAGAGAAAGAAAAAGCCAAGAGAAAAATAAGAGAAGTGATGACTTTCCCTAAGAAAAGTTAACATAAAAATAGATTTTTTTAAAAGAGGAATGAAATAGAGATGTTGGTTGAACAGGTTGTAGATAAGAAATACTAGAATAACTTGTAGTTTTTGAATCTTTTCTGAATTTTCAGGTGGGGTAAACTGATGCGAAGTGTAGAGATGTATAAGTCTATGCTGTCTTAAGCCTATACAAACCTCCAGACATCTCAGTGCTTAAGAAGATTCTACAAATCGTTTGAAGTTGTGGAGGAAAGGGCCCTGATTTTCATTTCACCTAACCTCATACCCCTGAGGGACATAGGATCCTACATTGCTCCACGTGCCTAATGCCCCAGTGCAGACAGGTGGGTGCGCAGGCAGCAGTTTTTCCTCTCCCAGGGAGCCAGTCTATTGACATGAAACTCAGTGACAGAGCGAGGCCTATGGCTGTTTAAACCAAATTCATGTTATGTTGTAGTACAGAATCATAATGAAGAAAACCACAGAAAATGTAGCTACTCTAGGGCCTCAGCTGCCAGTCATCCCTCCTTGCTCATGCCAACTAGAAGTACCAAAGTTGTCAAAATAAAAGGGGAGATGTCACATCAGATTATTCAGATTTGCAGAATATTTCATAATTCTGTATCATAAAAGTTAGTCTTTGAAAATCTAGACATCTAGTTTCATTATTGTTGTTATTACAGAGTGTTAGATAAGGACGGGGCAAGCAGAAAGCATCAGTTCAATTTGGTACTCAATCATCCTTTTGAAAAAGAAGAGAAAAAGGAGGCGACTCTAGCATTAGGAAAGTTTTGTGCAGTTCTCTTCAAAATATGTAGCTCCATAGTGAAGTGAAAATTGTGAGACTGTTAAATTTGGGCTAAAGATTCAGATGTTCGTCCCAGGGGAGCATGAAAAGTGTCCAAGAGCACTGACTGTGGGAGATTTTTCCCTAGGATTGTCTTTCTTTGCTTAAATTAGATATTTTGGTTTCTGAAGTACTGTCATTTTATGCTATGTTGTCCACTAAACTTGAAACAGAAAGGGGTTTTTTTTTTGAGTTGAAATATATGCATCATATCAGGAATTATCTGGGACTTCAGGTACCTAAAGAAATGATTTGTACTCTCCAGTATGAGTAATAACAGCATAGAAATGTATAGACTGAATGGTTTGGGGTTTGTTTCAATTCCGTTGCATGACACATCAGCAGTATATTTAAGGAATTATTTTGAAGAAAGGTCTGGATGGTTTTGTGTCTATTTATGAAGCATAAAACAGTGAAAGTGATATTTCTTCCTACATATTTACACCAGAAGTTCAGCTTATGTGTATGCTGGAAGACTTGATGGATGACTAAAGAACTGGTAGGGTTTTGTCATTAGGAAATTCAGATGACAGAATGGAAGAAAATATCTTGGGTTGAAAATCCAGTGGCCTAGCTATAGCATCTCATTGAATTGCTCTGAAAATAACATTTTTCATTGCATAGGACATTTTCAAAAGAGTTTCATAGGCTTTCATAAGATCTTATCTGAAAATTGCAAGGTCTTCTTTGAAGGTTTAAAAACTGGTGCGTATGTGGGGATAGGGATCTTTTGTGGGTCCTTCAGTATATGTGATCTTATGAAGGGTATGGCATGTGCTCTTCTTGTTGGTCAGAAACAGGTCAGTGAAATATCTTACTTGCGCATACTGAGAAACCCCTCAGCATACATCTGAGATCTCCTAGAAGCCCCATAGCTGAACAGGGGGAAAGCTGGAACTGGCATTCCTGGTGGTTTCTATGTTAAAAGAGAGACAGGAAAAATGGTTTGGATTTTTAAGCATTTTAAGTTTTTCTTGTGCATTCCAAAAAAACATACTAATCCAGCAAAATGTTTTTCACTTTCCAAGCTTCTGTAAAGAGCTGGAAGTACTATTTGATAGAAAGAACAAGTAAATTACTCTTTACAAAGACTCTAAGTTGAAAACTGGTTATATTTAAAATAGAAGGCACAACTTTTTTCATACATAGCAGTTTGCCTAAAGCTAGAGATGAAGAGGGATTTGTCCTGTTCAGATTGAACATTTGTCATAAATGCCTAAAAGTGACCTCAGTCAACAGGGTCAATCTTAAACACAATTTTAAAAACATGTGTATGTGAAGTTTTTAGTTTTGAAGTTTAGCAGTGGAGAATATTCAATGTGAGTGCAAAAAAAAAGGCAGTAAAAACTTCTGCAAAAAATCCACCAAAATAAGGGTTCAAATACTGGTGTTCTGTAGATGCGTTATTAGTTTGCAGTCTGGAGTTGGGAAATTACATTGCTCCTGGCACAGTCAGCAGTGATGTAATCTCTGGCAGTTTGCACATGGCTTTAAGGCTCACAACCTGCTATTTTCAGGAAATCTTGTCTATGAATCTGTTGTGTGGCAAAAGGTAATAATAGGGAGCTTGGATCATTCCCAGATCATTCGCAGATGCTCTGCTGAATCTTCAAAGGCAGAGAGCTTTACTAACAGTACTTGGTGCATCCACTCAGTGATCTTCGAAAAAAATTGGGCAGTTTTTATTGTTTCCTTTTAGCTTGGCTAGTTGCTGAAGTAGCTGTTGTTTCAGCCTACTGACTTTATTTCCTTTAGCAGAGGACAGCAGCTGGTTGATACTTTCCACGTGAAAGTTCAAGAGATGTAATATAACATGCATTGCTTCATTGTTTTTGCTCTGTCCCACACATTCCTGGAAGGCCATACAAGGGAGAAATAATTCCACAGAGCAAAGAACATAAAGGCCTCTTGGGTTTTGGGTTGTTTTTTTTTTTTTCCTTTCTATTTCTTTTATTTAGAAACTCCAGTATTTGTTTCTAAGGCAAAGACATCTTTATGTGAAAGACCATTGCTGATGCAACACGGAGCAGAGCAGTGGCAGTTTCCTGCCTCTGAGGCAGAGCGCAGTATTAACTCGTGGCATTCTAGTCTCCATTGTTTCAATTTCCCCTGTGTCTTCAAGTCTAAAAAAAAATAAAACCAAAAAACTTTGCAAGCAAGTTTAGGTTAAAACGAATCCGATATGCTGAATATAACCTAGAGTCTAGGAAATATGTCTCTACACTAGGTAATGCCTGGGAGTGTAATGGGCCAAGTGGCGTGGCTGTTCTGTGTGTTGTGAGATACCATACATCCCTCTGTGGAAAAGTATTGGGGCTTCATTTGTTCGTATTTTTCAAGAATTTTGGAAATATTCAACTGTATTCGAAGAGTTAAGGTGTATTTTTCTTTAGCTACTCAAATTATCCTGAAATATTATAGGGATGAGAGTAGGTAAATACAAGACACATAAAAAGAATCAGATAGAAACATGAATGTTTTACAGTGTGTTTGTTAGTCGCACTAGAAGGTGGCAGTATGTGTCCCATAATTAGTTTTTTTTCAGAGACAAAGGCATGCTTTACTAATTCTTAGCACTTTGAATGTGCATACCATTGCACAGCCATCAACTGCTAACGTTAAAGGGCCAGTTGCAAGTGAAAAGTAGCATATTTGCTGAAGTCAGTTACTTCGGGGCTTCACTGCAGTTAGATTCTTCCGGTGTACCTGATGAATGTTGGACTCCCAAAATCGTTAGAGTGGCAATATACATATTTATTACCACCTCTTTAAGGTGGTTTCCCAGTGTAAAGGTGTTTTTTTCCATGGTAGTTTAGAGAAACATTGTCTGCCAGAGAGGCCTTTTGTAAAATCCAAAGCACTCCTGGAGGAGGGCTCTCTGGCAGAACGAGTTTTGCAGCTAGCCTATGTAAAAATGTTGCGGCTACCCTTCTTTTAGTCATCTCAGAAATTCTGTAAAAGTGTATTCAAGGCTCACTGTGGGCAGAAAAAAATAATTTAAAAAAAACCCTTTTAATTGTGTGGTTGTGCTACCTTACTGGTAGTTTTTTTCTGTTCTTCTCTTTTGTGTAGGTAGTTGTTTTTACATTTGTACAGTAGATGTTCTGCATGTCCAAGCATAACCTTTGCAAAAGTAGAGTTTAACAATTTGAAACGATCCATAGAAAAGATAATCCATGCTTTGGTGATGATTTCATAGTCCTCTAAAACATACAAAGCACTGAGGAAAATCACCAGGATTTGGCGTTTTTAGTGAGAGTCTAGGAAGCAACTTTCCTCTCTCCATCTATGCTTAAACTGCTATCCACAGAGCACTAGAAATTTTGTTTAAGGAAGATTCAAGGTGGCTTCTGCATTCAGAATTCCTCACAAACTGACAGCACCAAGCAGAAGCAGTAGAGTCGAACTTTGGAAGCTGTTTTTACCTTAAGGATTTAATTAAATAGATGACAGTAGAGATTAGCGGCATATGCCATGCTAATGATCTCTGGGATTCTCCTGTTTCACCTCCATTCTGCTCCAATGCAGTAACGTCAGATTTCATCTTCCTTTAGAAACTTGGCTTGTGAATTTTGCTATGGGTAACTTTAATATTTGGAGTGTATTTGAAGAGAGGAGCAGTATCAAACTTTATTTGTTAAGGATCACTTAAAACTGTATTTCTAGGTAAGTGATAGAACCTGGTTCTACTGCTTCCCTTACAGGCTGCGTCTGCCAATGTCAAACAACATAACCTCTGCTAAAATCCAGTGCTGTTCAAATGGCATAGCAGGGATTTTAGGTGCAACAATCCCAATCTTCAACAATCCCAAATAAATCATTTTCCTCCCCTGTACTTGGTTCCGTGGCTATAGCATGACAGCAACCATGTAGACTACACAAAATTTTGACTTTCTCGGTGAAATTTTAATGGGAAATACTATGGTTGGAAAAAAATTCTAAAAGCTCTTGGGAGTGATTTAAGCAAGGTAATAAGCCTGTTCCTAATGAGAGACAGAGGTGTGCACACACACAGCTGCACTGTATTTAGAATGGTACAGGACCACAAGTTTACAGATCTACCTCACCAAAGTATTCAGGGAGCATTTTGGGGAGCTGGACTTGGTAATCCTTATGGGTCCCTTCCAACTTGAGATATTCTGTGATTCTAATTTCTGTAGCAAAGGAACACGCTGCAGAATATGTGGTCTCACTCATCAGAAGAATGATGAAACATCTCCATTTCAAGCTATAAGGAAACAGATAAAAATTATTGTTCTACTCACTCAATGAAGGGACTGGGGAGAAAGGATTAGTTCTTGCATTCTTGGGAGGTATTTTGAAATAGCAATTTGAATATACCACAAACACTATTCAAATACTTGCATAAGGTATTTTATTATGAATGCAATGTATATATAGTTTTTTTTTTCTTTTTTTAATCTGAGGTGCTTATATAAACAGAACCATGTCAGTTGAATGACAGCTAGTTTGCAGGGCATGACAGCGGTTGAACTCCCTTCAGCTCCAGAGCTTTGCTGAAGTTGATCTCTTGAGGTTTAGCAGTACCCTTGGTGAGCTTCAGAAATCGAATACATCCTTTAAAACGGATATTAGTGGTCAGCCCAAACTGGGTCACGCCATCTGAAGGAGGGAGAAAAAAGGCAAAAGGAATTATGTAAATCTGTGTTGATACTGAAGTTTGTTCTTTGAGGGTCCTGCAGGAGAATAGATGTCCGCAGCAATATATGAATATGTTTTATTTGCTGTATATCTTTAGTCAAAAAATGACAAACATTATGAGTGACTGTTATAAGTACTTATGTTAGTGGTAACAATCCAGCCATCTTTCCATCCTGGCATGACAGTGGCAGAATCTGAACACAGTTAAACTACCATTGTACAGCACATAAGTCAGTTCTGTGACACAGAGGAAATTAAGGAACATGGCCAAATGGCAGCTTGCTCCCTACAAATGGTGTACGATGCACACATGCTCATCCTGCAGATCTCCACTTCTCAAGCTATTTATCCACAGAATAACAACAAAGAAAAAAAAAAAAGACCCAAATGGCTGCAGTTCTTGGCCGTAACATCATGAGAAAGCCAGTTCCTCACTATGCACTTCAGGTGTCATTTAAGGAACGAGTTTGAGAGTTATCAAGCATTCTGATATTTTTTTTTTCATGGTGATAGTATAGGCAGGGATTTGAGCACATCTCTTCCACTAAAGAAGGAGGGAACTATTCTAGTGTGACAGATGATAGAAGTGAAGGTTGGTTTGACTGGGAGGCTGGAAATATTTCTCTCAATTGCTTGAAATTCATGGCCCAACTTGTTTCTCAGTGTTCTTCCAAGCGAAAAAGTGTCTACAGGGATGCACTCCAATACAAATCTATGTGACTAATAAAGTAAGGGTTGCAGAAATAACTTTACACCCGTAGAAGACTGACTGGCCATAGCATTATGCTGTTTCACAAAGGATGACATGCGTGAATCCATCTGTCTCTCCATGCACCGGGAACAGTGATAGCAGGTGATGAGTAATGGCTTTTATGGGTAGCCAGGAATTTTATATCCTTGCCTATGCTCTGGTGGCGAAAAGTTTGTCTGCACAGGAAATTCTCCACTAGCTAAGTCGAGCTGGTTTGCAACTGTTTTGTACTGTTTGTGCAGCCAGGAGAAACCTCAAGAGGACTGGAAAATACAAACTCTTACTAATTTTACAAAATCCCGTGATACTGTGTTTTAAATTTGTGATGAGGATGTCTAGGTATGGGGAATGTTAAAACAAATCTTGGATGAGCTAGACTAGACAGCAAGAGAAGTGTGAGGTGTCTAAATATGCATGTAGGTTTATTAAATAATTTCATAACTTGCCACGTGGCTGACCTCAGGAATATCACTTGTTTTCTATAGATTGCGGTGTTACTTCCATTTGTTTCTCCTGCTATGTTCCTCTTGACAAACAGTCCAGAATGAGACGGTAACTCCATCTGCAGTGTTTCTTTAGTACTAGCTCCTATGCTAGAATCCTGTTTTGTTATAAAAAGGCTGCCACAAAGCTGTTTTCCTTCTGGCACAAAGTTGTTGGTCCTTATCAATAGTCACTGTGACTGAAATAGAACTCTTGTATTTCAGTATCAAGAACATTTTTGAAAATGTCCTGAAGTTTGAGAGAGAAGGCTTTTTGGATGCACTGTATCACACATTAGAATGGGGGGAGAAACAACTTCCAGAAAATCAAGAGGCATCTTGCTGTTGACCTCCGTGTGCACTAGAGCAGACACATACTGCAAACATACTTAGCTTTTTTGTTTGTGAACTAGAGTAAAACTTCATTATGAATGCAACAAAATTTGTACCTTGCAAGCATCTTCACTATGTTTTCAGAAAGTGCTATTAGATAAACTTGTTGATGAACAGATGAATACTAGCGTTCATTATCAGCTTAGTGGAAGATGAAGCTAGGTACAGAGCTCAGCCCAGTTCTGAATCTGGTTCAATCACCTCTGCCTGAAGCAAGTTCTCTCGAGGACTTCAGAATACTGAGTAGCAAATTTTGATTTTTTTTTTTCCTTTAAAAAACAGCAGACCATGAGCAAAGACATTAATCAGAAAGAGATGGTGTTCTCTCACCTCTCTGGGCAAACTGTTGTCCACATTCCTCAGTTCCTCAGTTTTTACAAGCTGATTTACATGTACACAGTGCCATGTCCCCCCAAAGGCATATGTGCATTCTTTAGTTAAATTTAAATTTACCAAATGCTGTTACTGTTCAAACGTAACTATTATGCTGTTACTAAACATAAAGTTTTAAGAGGGAGGCTGTGTGTGTGTGTGGGTAGCAGAAGGCAGAAAGTCTGTCTGCTCCTCTGTGACAGTGCCTACCTTTGAGACCAGGTGGCAGGGGCATCTATGAGAGTCCCTTGGTGCTGCAGAACTTCTGGTTCTGAAATGCAGCTGGATGCAGAAATGAGCATCCATGCCAATTGATACAAACTTAGTCTTATCCATCAACTTTAACATATTAGTCCCAATTTTATGATTTAAGACATTACCAAGGTAGCATTGCTAGAGCACAAGTAAAGCACCATTTGTAAGTTGAATGCTCACCAGGATATCCTCCGACAAAGACAGGGTCGTTGGTGTCTGCTGAGGTTGAGGCCCTGTTTGGGCTGCTACCATCCACCTGTCTGTCATCCACAGTCAGCTCTAAACGGTGTTTGATTTTGCTTGCAAGAACCTTGTGCCACTGCCCATCACACAAGCTGCCTGGTGCATCGGGCTCATAGATAGCAGAGAATCGGCCTGCACCATTGTCGACGTGAAACATCACCTGAAAAGTGTGACGTAGAAATCAGGTATTTCTCAAAACAGTTCTATAATTCTTATTTTTGTTGTGCTTTTGTTTATTTAAATCAACATGATCTGACTGCATACACTAAAGCTCTGATTTAATACCAGACTGTGTGGACTGCTGTCTCTCTGAATAGTCTCCCTGGGGTCTGGTTTATGTCACTGAGATAAACATTAGTGGAAATACGCAAAATTGTTGTATAGGTTGTCATTTTTCAACTTTTACCTTAGTTTTTGGGAGCCCCCTGAAAAATCAGCTCTTTATAGTGATAGACTACTGACTGGTTTACCAGATTGGGAAATAAAAGATATACACAAGAAACTAGTATTATTACTGATAAAACCATTCCTCAAAACTTTTCACTTTCTCAATAATTTAAGTCCCGATGTTGCAGTTTTAGGAAACTCAATTGTGTCAGACTCTTTTAAAGTAATTTTGTAAAAGTGTAAGAGCCTCTTGATGTATGGGAAGTGGCAAGTGCTGCATAAAGGAGAGCCCTGATGTTGACTGAGACGTCTTGAGATCGGTGCTTGCATTTAAACTACCTGTGTTTTTTTAAAACCAGTCTCTACAAAGAGCCAAAAATGCTTTGCTACTTACTTTTCCGTCTACTAATTCGATGCCAAGGCCATCCATTTTCTGGCTGCTGACTCCTAGGAGAACACCATTCATTCGTGTTGTACGGAATTCAAATTCCACAAGCAGGTCTGTTCCCACTTTGTATGCACCAACTTGGAGAGAAAAGGGGAATCGTAATAAAATGAAGAAAAGCATTTAATACATTATTCCTAATAATCACACAAAGTGTGTTGCCAGTAATGCAAGGTAACTAACTCAGCATTATTAATGCACTCCATTTCATGTGAAATCGTGGAAGTAACTCTTACAGTGCCTGTGCTCAATGTGAGACCTTGCTAGAAAGTTATACAGTCTATCCTTAGGCAAGATAACTGGAAATGACCAGCGAGAGTTTCAAGTATTGGTCTCGCTTTGCTGCCAGTCAACAGGTAGCACTGGAAGTTTTTCAAAACAGCATCTCCTCTTTCTCTGCTCTTTGCCTGCCAGCGGAATTGATGTTCATTACCTGTTTTGGCAAAGCCTGTTCCATCGAAGTAGGTTCCTTTCTGTGCAGTGACAAAGCATTTTCCAACATTGAAGCTGGAAGTTGGATTATCCAGGTCAACAGGTGATTCTGTCATTTCAAAACTTCTGATGCAGCCATTGATGCTATAGGTGACCTGCAGTCAATATTTCAAAGAAAATGTGTAACTGTGAAAAGCAAGCTGAAATGCTCAGAATAAAGGCCTAAAGTATATCATCAAAAAGTACCTTTCCTCTGCCTTTCTGCTGGATCTATGGAGCTGAATAAAACTTGAATTTTACATAGCTAATCCTTAATATCTAATTGTAATTGGAATCTAATCTCAGCCACACTGAGGATGAATTACATTACTTTTCAGTGATGTGATCTGAGTCACATCTATTTGCCTTAATGGAGGGGGCATAAAATAATACACTGCATAATGAAACATAGCAAATTACATCAGGAATGCAGGAATTTAATGGCCTATACTTTACCTTCTTAATTGACTAGGTTATGGGGTTTTCAAGTAGATGAAGATACTGGATATGGTTCTCTGGGCTGCTAGTAATTTCGCTAGGGCTTTTTTTTTTCTTTTCCCTTTCCCTTTAATCACTTTACTGTGGGCCTAATGTTGCATGGTAAGACAGACCTAATGCAGGTACGCAGCTACTAAAATGAACAAAGCCCCTACGTAAAGGTTGCTGCCTGTACATAGTTCTTTGTATAATAACCGTGTGTAGGACTCGTGACCACAGTGCCCAGGGCCACCCTCCGTTGGCCAGAGAGGCAGGTGGAGGCCAGGGACATGCTTGGGTGTGTGGAGGCTCCCGTGCAGGGTAGCAAACTGCAACTCCAGTTTGGCTTCTGCGCTGGGAGCATCTTACTGTGACCGAGCGGGTGCCACGCATGCTTCAGCTGCTGGTGCAAGTACATGAGGTCCCCGGGGCAGGAGTGAGGGGCTGCCCAGGCTGCACTCCAGGCTGCCCCGGGGCTGAGCTGTGTGGTCAGCGCATCTCAGTGGGATATCTGCCCCGCTGTGAACTACTCCCAGAGCGCCCTCTCCCTTTTCTCTCTGAGGTGTGCAGTGGCTGCATTTTGGTTCTCAGCTTTAGACAAAGGCTTTGATCTTTGACTTAGAGTTAGGAAAATTTACCCCTGATATCAGTGGGAGAGAGGAAAATGATAAACGTACTTTGAGGAAGAAAATGGAGACATATTCATAAGCAATGAAGTAGGAAGGAAGAAAAAAAAATCAGTGTACAAAATACAGTGTAGAAATATGTATAAATACAGAAAGGAGAAAAGCACACCTGCAGAGGGAAGACTTGACTCTGCACACCATCTCCTCTAACAGTATCCTGACTAGTAATTTGAAAGAATTTCCAACAAGTTTATTTCCTTGTAAATTGAAGCTGGATATACTGTGGAATTACATAGCTTATTACTGCTAAATACACCTGTACAAAGTTTTCATGAGAACTTGACCAATGTCAGTTAATAAATTCAGTTCTGAACTGAGCAATACTTTCTGTCAGCATATTCATATATAGACCTTTTTCTAATTTTGAAGTGAAAGTCATCTCCAGGTCAACTCCCGATCAAGTAACAAGTTGTGTTACCAAAGAAGGAAAATGCCACAAAAGAAAACAAATCATGCAATCTTCACTGTGAGAATAAATCACAGAAATGCAAGATCTGTAGGTCTCTAACTTCAAAATTTCACTTTCCCTGTGGAAACATGGTACAAAAGCATGGTAACAGGCAATATAACATCTTTTGCTGAAAGCAGAGTTTTGAGTGCTTAAAATGTGGCATCTGCTGAAGCCAAACAAGTAGGTATCAGTCTTCTGCACTGAAGAGGAACCCGGCCCACCTACAGGTACGTATTAGATTAGTGTCTAAAAAGGTTGATGCGTGTTTAGCAGAGAGCCCTAAGATAATACATCATTTCAACTTACTTTGCTTCAGAGCCTTTACATGAAGCCTACAACACAACACTCTATTAATACATCATGTGGTGTATTTTACTGAGAATGACTGAAAGACAAGCACTGGTTTTTACCTTCTGTGAATGACATTTGAAGTCACAGCTTCATTTAAATCCCAAAGCACATAAGACTGTCAGGATCTGACATGACTGTTACTGCCAGACTGAGCCGTTTATCTGCATGGGTTCCCTCCATTACTTCTGACAAGGAGCAATAGTTAAGGATTTAATGTTACCTTTCTCCTTAGATTAGTATTTGCAAATTGCAGATGTATTTCAAAGAGCACCATTTGATAGTGTTAGGGATTATATTTTGTGGGTACTGAAGTATTTCTGAAGGGTGGGTGTCAGGAGGATGGGGCTCTTTTCAGTGGTGCCCAGTGACAGGACAAGGGGCAACGGGCACAAACTGAAGCACAGGAAATTCCTCCTGAACATGAGGAAGAACTTCTTCCCTCTGAGGGTGACGGAGCACTGGAACAGGCTGCCCAGGGAGGTTGTGGAGTCTCCTTCTCTGGAGATATTCAAGACCCGCCTGGACGTGGTCCT
>Ga0065711_1004368_pt1 | contig 29782 bp, 23 predicted proteins | sample Hoacrofraction12_FD_59098 | JGI IMG/M metagenome (GOLD analysis project Ga0065711, IMG submission 59098) | Hoatzin crop microbial communities from Cojedes, Venezuela - Epithelial fraction 12 v2 (version 2) | ecosystem: Host-associated > Birds > Digestive system > Esophagus > Crop | place... | reverse complement strand
GGGGGGGGGTGTCTGTGCTTGTGTCTGTGTTCATATTTCTTCATTAAAAAAGTGACAGTGCTAATAGTCTAGGAAAACTTTATATTCTTTTTTTAGGGTATACCTTTTTCCATCATTAACTCTGAATGTTTGTGGGACAAGTTTCTGATATTGTTCACCTTCAAAATAGCGTAATTACAACAGATCTCAAACGTTTCTGAATTTTTAAGGCAAGTGGATGATTCAAACCCATCTCAGCTTTTACTTTTCTCTGGTTGAATAACGGTTTTTGGGAGCATACAGCACTTTCTTATGGGCTTCCAACAATAAAACAATGAAAATAAGTGACTGTTATTTGCTATGGACAAGCTGTGTTTCTTGAAAGCTATACAAAGCTCAGAGAGCTGGAAGTGCATTACAGAAGCTGGTGGCACTCTCCAGCGATGGATCTCAAGGTCACATTTGGCTCTGTGCCTCAGAGGACTGCCCAAGAAAGGCTGAGAAGATTGCCTTAGAAGTATACAATTAAGTGATAACATCATTGCCCCCGTGTTCTGCAAAGCAGTAGTCCAATTCACTTGTGATAAACTACTTGTTCTCCAGTCTCATAACTCAACCACTGAACATTCAATTATTGTATCATAAAACAAATGGGCAATGATGTTATTGTTGTTATAATTCCTAGACCAAGAAAACAGTTAAACTTGCTAAGTGAAAACAGCTAACTACCCCTCAACTCATGTTAAAATGGTAGCAGGTAAGCAGATGAATGTCATTTGAGCCAAGTACCTTGGAAACAGGTGGCAGTCTTAGTGATATATACTTCAATAAACTATTGTGTAATTTACAGAAAATAATAAAAATCATCACTTTTCAAAGCTTTCTTGAGCTTTCTTCCAGCAGAAATTGGGCCACTCGGAAGAAAATACTCCCACACCAGCTTTTCTGCATCCCTAGGAGCACCTCATTTAACCGGGCCTGAGCAAAATTGCACAGCTTCTGGTGAGACTGTGGCTACATTGCCTCAACTTTGCCCTTCTAAATAAAATACAACAACAGCCTGACACAACTTAGAGCAGGGTCACAACAACAAAATTTTAATTGGAACAGAGGGAAAAGGCAAATGTCCTTCAAGATGGCACCATCTGATCTTTGTCCCCACATTATCTTCCTAAGGTTCTCCTTTTGTAAGAAGGACACACGTGCTTCCCATACATATCTAGGGTATCATTTCTTTACTATTTCTAGATATTTATCTGGCAGTCTGGTGGTACTGAAATTCTCAATACATAAAATATAAAATGATGCACAAACTACTAACACTGATGGTACCATCACCTCAGCAGTCTTGTCTCAGTGTCCCAAGCTGTGTAACATGAATAAATCTGTGTGTCCTGAGAGAAGGAGGGACTACATTTGGGCGGTCTCCTACGAAAGTGAAGAACAAGGATGGTAGTCCAGTGCCATAGTGTGGTCCAGCTGCCAATTAAGAATTAAACCTTTCCAACTTTCATTCTCAGCCCCTACTTGTGAGACTGGGTTATTTAAGGAGTAAGAAGTAAAGAAGAGCACAGAGAAATTCCCAGTTCCACCCCAAACAACAGACTTGATATTTGTCCTAAAGCTTTTATAGTCTCATTGTGCTACTTGCTAGTACCATAGCTCTTTTATTTTCCATATCACTATCATGAAAAACCACCTTAAGAGTCCTAGCAGAGCTGATCTCATCTTCTTGAGTTCAACATGTGAAGCAACCTAAGCTTTCACAGATCCAAAGCTATATGTAGATCCTGAATTTTCTCTCATAACTCCAAAATTGCTCTGATCAATGGCAGTGTGAGGCTGGGGTATGAAATTTGCCTTATGTGGGCCAACATAGTTTGCAGCCTATAAAATCGCACAAGAATCTTAATGACAGAAACTGATGTGGTCCTTTATTTCCTACATAAAGCAAGGAGAACAATTTCTGCAGTAGGTTTCCCTGAGAGTTATGTGAGGATAATATTCAATACCCTAAAAACGTACAACAGCTTCCACTGAACTGTCAGGAGACAGCTTGCCTTCCCCTGCAGCAATGTGGGCTCCGCAGAAGTCCTGACCCGCAGGCTACAGTCCTACTGCTCACTCCCACACCGAGGTCCTCCCCTCAGCTGTGCCACCCTTCGTAACTCTTTGGTGGATCACACAGTTACCTGAATCCCTAATCTCAGCCCTTTTGGTATCATTACCTTGGGTCTTGGGCAGTTTTCTGGTCTGGATCTCCACAGGTGGTCTCACAAATTATTGTGTTTGTGCACAAGCTGTGAGAGCCCCCAGATGGGAAAAGCAAAAAATGGGTTTGAAAAAAAGGTATATAAATCTCCACCATGGTTACCTCTCTTTCAAGAAGCTGGGCATTACATAGCAGTTTTTCAGCACAACTCTGATCTCATCAGAACAGAGACAATGTCAGTGAATTCTAAGTAAATATTTAGCACATTTCTCATCAAGTTCTAAATGTTTAAAACAAAGTTCTTTACAGTTGGCGATATTCCTCAGAGTAAAATCTGATACATTCCAAAAGTGCCTATGTACTTAGGCACCGGAATCTGACACAGAAAATTAGTTGCTGGCCCTTTATAGTGGTGTTTATTCTAAATTTTCTTTAAATGGATAATTACTTGGGTGAAAAAATCCTACCAAAATGAGACAACTTACCTTTCAAACACATTTTCTCTTGTTGGTTTGGACATTTTGCATTTGTTTTAAAATTTGAATGCAAAGCAGTAACACAGAGGTGAAAAAACACCCCGTGCCTCTGTATGTTACATCACACTGACTTTGTGGAACAATACAAATAACACACTAATGTTTCATTCTTGTTGCAGGCAGAGATCTAAAAATAGCTAATGCCTCTATGTGGTTTACAAACCAGGAAAGATTTATGCAAAGTATGGGCTGTGAAAGAAGTATTTCTTCAGAATAACAGTGTTCGGACAAATTTTTACCTTACTGATAGCTAGAAATAGAACAAGAATTGCCATATGCAATTCATGAACACACATGGAAAAGCACAACAAATTCCTAAGCTCAGCCCTTCTTTGGATGATACTTACAAATTAATTCATTGTTATGACTAATAAAGGTCACAGCACATCCATTTCTATCATTTCAGCCCTCACTTGGTCTGTGAAGATTTGTCGCCACAACACAGGTTTTACAACCAGAGATTTACATGTGAACACTCCCAAATTGAGAGCAAGCCAGCATAACTATATTTTCGCATGTTTTCAGTCAGCAGTATCATCTTCTTAAAAGCCACAAGCCCTCAGCTAACAGGCAGCTATCATGAAAACCTCACTGCAGTCACAACTGCTTGTCTGTACCATGTAGCAGATGAACTCTGTGGTAGGCTCTGCAGTCCTACTTTGCCTGTCACTAGAGCAACCGGAGCCACTGGATATGACTGGAGAGTGCCATGACTCCTTGCCCATCCACTAGCCCACGTTTCATTCCCAAGAAAACCACGGCACAGCGAGGGGAACACAGTCAAGTCCCACATAAGGTGTAGGTGTTTGGAAACAATACTGCAGCTCCGCACTTCAGCTACAAGCTCTATATTTTGCATTGAAGGCCAGCTTCACCCTGGGTTTGACCCCATAACACCCACACTTTCACAGTGGTTCATGATGTCAAACCCTGCTGGCCAAGTCTTCTGCACTGGGGCTGAGGTGGGAGAGAGATGGCACAGGATCTTAGCAAGAAAGCCTGGCAACAGACGGCTTAATAAAATAGTTGGTTTGATAAGCTTGAACCAAAAAAGTAATATAGAGAGCAAGTAAACCTTGTGACCCTTCACAACGTGCATTTGTGCAGCATCTGACAGACCCTGGATGGATTTTCCCAGGGAACAGATGTCATTTGTGGAGAAAGGTTCCTCCTTTTTGGTCATTTGAGCTACTATATAATTTTCTTACAAGAAAACAACCCTCTTCATCATTTCTGCTGTCAAACAGAAAGGATGTTGGCTTGAAAACCCACTGCTGCACAGTTAGATAAAGGCAAGGCCAGGCAGGCAGCTCTGCACAGGAGCTGCCTGCAGGCTCCTCTGCTGCTGTGGCGACACCGCGACACAGGGGTCCATGCAGCATGGCACAGCCTGATGGACAGGCTGGACAGACAGCACAATGCAGCACCGCCACGGCCTGTGCCTACCCAGGGTAGCAGCCACGTCTGCCACTGACCCCTGGACATACGATGGTCCCCCCCCATGAGGATCACTACTCCAGTCCAGGTCCCCACCACCTCTGCAGCTCCCACACAGCGCCAAACCCTGAGGGTGATTTTAAACAAAATAGGTAATAGTGTCATAGAACCATTTAGGTTGTAAAAGACCCTTAAAACCATTGAGTGCAATTGTAAACCTAATACTGCCAAGTCCATCAATGCTCCATCCAAAGAAAAAATACCACCTACTTTTTATCCTCCTACGTGGAGGAGAGAAAGAAAAGAAATCCAAGGGGGCCTCAGCATTGGTAGGGGATTAGAGGCAGGTGAGGACAGCTCGAGCCCAGCTGCGGGGAAGAAAAGGACAACAGCACTTCTGAAGACATCTTGGGGAGGGCTGAGAGCCATGCACTTCAACAGGGACAATCAGTGGCTTCCAAGAGGTCTCTGAAGCCGACCTGCCACAAGAGAAGGCCACACAGCAAAACATCAGGAGCCAGCCCAGTGATTTTCCCTTTCATACTCTGGGGCAAACTACCCCCACTCTGCTCCATACCACTGATGTTTCGTGTGAACTGGACAACATGCGCTTTCAAGTACACAGCAAGGAAGAGAAAGGAGATGCCAAGAGTGATGTCAACCCATCTGAGAGCACCCAGACCTCTTAGAAACACCACAGGACCTCAAGCATGCAAGTCACAAGGAACAGTCAGGAAAGAGACTGATTTCAGAGATGCTCATTTTTCTTCACTTTGATGCCCCTTCTTATTTGAAAATTCTCTCCAATTTCTGATGTTTTTCATGTCACAAACATGAGATTACTCATATTAGATAAATCCAGAGCCATTAGGCATTATTTTAACTGTAACCTATCAGAAAGTCTTTTCAATGCAAAGCATTTTAGAAGAAAAAAAAAGGTGACTTACTATACTATGAAAAAGAAGAAGGAGAGAAGAAACAAATAACTCTTTGTAAGGGTTTGGGTGCCTGCTGATAGGAGAGAATGAAGCATACAAGGAGCTGTGAGATTTACCCTTTGCAAAAATTCTGGGCTGCACTGAGGAGTGGAAAAGGCAAAAACATGGCCTGTTTTTCTTTAGTATTCCTGATTCTTTCCCACTAATTGTACAACACACTGCTTGAGTGTCCCATGACATGTTGCACCAAAAGACGGAAAGGAGGTCTTTGCTTTTTCTATGTAAAGAATACATCAGCTTCAACTGCTACAGCAATCGACTGCAAGGAGATATGCAATCAACATTAGCATTCTGATGTCGCTGCGTCCCCAGAGTACGTGTGTGTTAACAGTTATTCGATAACAAAACTTAGAGCAGCATGGTTTTGCAGTGCAGATCTACGTTTGATGAACAATTCTGATGACTTCTGTAGGACCTAAAGAGGAAAGTACTCAGCACAAGCGAGCATGCAGCTTAAGATTTAACATAAGTAACAACTGGAAGTCATAATGCGGTAGGTAAAACCAAATTATTGCGCAATGACTATCCATCATAGAAAATATTAAAGTACAATGTTAAAAACCAGCACGGTTTGCCTCTTGACAAAGGACACTTGTACATTTGCAGGAAAAATAGTAGCTGAAAACTGAATCCCATCCACATTTCTGCTTATGGGTGTAAGTGCTGCATCCTCCTTTTCTACTGAAGAAGAGAAGAACAAAATTCAAATCACCAAGTCACTTAAAATATGCTGGCTCCTATATCCTTCCTCCTTTGAAGCTTTCATCTGCAGGGGCATCAAAGGACGCATCTTTCCTTTTTCTTTTGTGGCAGATCTAACAAATTCTGTTCTTCTGAAAGATTTTAATAGGCTTATAAAAGGTCATAACAGTAGCAAAAGAGATGGATAGGAGAACAACATCAACCTATCTTGCTGCAACATCTGCAGATGAGGCAGGATGGGCCTGTGGAAGGGAAGTAGCGTTGGTAATTTAGCACTGTAAAGACTGGGATGGTCTTAAGTATGGTTGCAGGATGAAGGATTCTGTAGAAATTTACAGGCCGGCCCTTCAGGAGACAAAAGTTTGGTGGAGATGGTATCACAGGGATTGAAACTGGATTTCTGACACACCTAGGGAAGCTTCAGAGATGTGGGGCTGGTTTACTTCTCTGCTGAAGCAGGAGCCATTTGCCAGCTTTGGCTCCAGTTCACAGTGCCGCTACAGGGGCTGGAATATTAATATTTGGGGAAAGGCCAGAATCTGATTTTTTTTGTTCATATCTTTTGCAGACAAAAAAAAATAGCAATTATTTTGCACCAGTCTCTTGAGAGCTTTTATAAGTTCAGAGGTTAAAATTATGCTTAGCAAGATAATTTTTTTTGCCAGCTAGATTTGTCAGTTCAGGTGGTCATGTCTGAGAACGTATCAATGACGACACGTGCCAAAGATATAGCCTAAGTTTTTACAGATATTTTCCCCAGATTGTTCAGAATTAAACAATGCAGTAAAAAGCTAACTACATACCTCTGTGCTACACTCACTCTGTTAGACTCATAACTCTACTGTCAGATGGCAGGACACTAAAAAGAAATCTCTTAATAAATCTAAATACAACTATATGCCTGATCACGACCTGCTTATTTCAGCTTGTTAACAGAGCTCGAATCATCATGTTGATAGTGGTGTAAATGAGTCATTTTTGCGCATATAAGTGAAGTCTGTTAAATATCATGACAAGTTTTCTCCCTGGATTTGAAACTGACCCTTGTCTTCCAGAGCTGGAAGGAAAAGTCTGGTGATCTGTGCTGCACCCAGCCTGACAAAGTCATCGTACCCCACTTCTAAGAAGAGTCACACTAATTACCTATGCTGGGCAAAACAAACAGGGATTTAGAAAAAAATAAAATACAAAGAAAGAAAGCCAGACTACAGGCTCAGACTTGAAGTGGAATCCAAGCTCTGGCTCTGACAATATTAAGTATTACACCTCCAGGGCTGAGTAAAACCACAAATAGCAATCACCCTGACATCAGATATTAAAAACGCATCTAAAAGGCACTTACTTGAAAATATATTTATAGCCCCAGCACAGGGGAATTGTTCCCCTCCAATTTTTGTGAGAAAAATAAAGCTGATGTCCAGTAAGTTCTGCTAAAAAAAAAAAAAAAAACACTACTAAGGGATCTGTTTCTTCTGAAACATATTAGATCCTAATTTCTTCAATCTACTCAATATATGGCTTTTGCACTGCTAGAAAGCACTGGGTGTCCTCCTGTTGTGGAAGTATGGAGATTTGGGAGGTTGCTGTGCAATAAAATAAATCTCAGCCAACAAATGCGCAGTAGTCCCATTCCCCTAATTCATGGGAGCAGTGTCAATTTAAGTGAGCTGAGGACTTCATCAGGAGAGCTTGCACTGCATTAAACCACCAAGTGAAAGCCTGCCACTCCTTTGAAGCCAAAGGTAGAAAGAAACTACTGAAAATCCAGAATTCTTCGTATGTGAAACAGCCAGGTTAGAAAAAACTTGCTAACTCACGATTTGGAAAAACACTCCTGTTTAAATGACTGTCTGTTTTTAACATATTAAACCAGAAAGCTGGTTTCCCTCCAAACATCTCTTTCCTACCTACCTTATTTCAAATACCTAACAAAGTTGTTGATATTTCCAGCAGGTTCAGATCACCCTACATCCATACAGCACCCTGCAACTGCCCCTAGATCTTCCCTGACCTTCAGCCTCTGCCAACACACAAAGAGGGAGGGGAAAGAAGGCTGCAGGGGAGATAACAAAACTTCTTCAGATTCTTTCCCTGATCTGTGATGCCGAGGTTATGGCTCCCTGTGCCATGGGAGTTACCGCCACGAGGCTGTCCCAGTGACAACCACAGGCCGGGAGTCCCCAGAAAGCAGATCCTGAAAGCTACTGGGAAGTCATGGGGCCACAAGCTGCAAGTCACACAAGACTTTCCCCACAAATGACAACATAACTTTAAAGCACATCTCAGAGGGGATTGCCCAGCTTCTTCAAGGGAGGGAAAATCCCAACCGCTGCTGGAGTGTGTTCCACTTCAGCATGACCTAGCCCAGTTATCTCCATAAATGACAACAATTTTTTTAACTCCTGTAGATCTACAAGGTCATAGATTTTGTCTCTAATTACCTGTGCTCTTGCTTCTTCTGCTCACTTCTGTATCTGTGGGGAAGAGAAGCCTGCCCGCTTGATTTTGGCATACTCCAGCTCTGTTCACATGCCCTTATTTCACTTCAAGCTTCCAGTCCCCTCCATGAGTTATCCCGACTCCCAGGAGGACAGGGGATGTACACCCATGTACACCAACGCCACTGAAGGTGTTGGCCAGCATATAGACATTGTGCTAGTCATGCATGTCCTCACTGGTCTCGATACCCACTTTCCTGCTGCTTTACAGGCAACAAGCTTCTCTGAGAGCATGGATTAAAACCACTAGAAGGTATAGCCACTTCTCAATGTACAAAACAGATCCCGGCTGCTTGCAAGCCAAACAATTGATTACTAAAGAAACTTGCTTTGGACATGTGTCTGCGCTGGACAAACCCTCACTGGAATTAGGGCTGGAAATCTGTGCGTTTGATGCGCTACATGAAAGCTGTGCTACTCAGATTACCCCACAACAAAAATATACTTTTCGTTTGCAGCTGGAGGAATTGAAGATAAAGGAAGCACTTTGAAAAGCCTGAGGCTAAAAGAAGTGGGGATAAAGAAAAAAAAAACCCACACACTAGAGAAGCTGCTTGGTAGCTAGGCTAAGAAGAGTCCTCAAATTCAGAACATTAAGAGAGCAGAATCTGAAGCATAGTCTACATTTGTGCCATGTCAACAAATTTCCTGGTTTGGTATAGGTAGGCTGTGATATCACCACGCTTTCTGCATTCTAGTATCTTCTGTTCAGGGGTGATAAGTAGACTGGACTTTATGGGGAGCTTTACAAGCAGTCTGTAACCCACACTGCTGAATTGCTTGCTCTCCGATTCACAACACAGCGTAGCCTTTTTCCTTAAACGGTGATTACAAGAGAAAAGTAAAGACAGACAACTTTGTCATCTGAATTTCAAATATCACACAGTGGGGTGGCAGAAGTTAATAATGCACATTTTACAGCACGCTAATTGCATCAGAAGCACTTCAATCTCTTTTCAGGTTTGGTTTTACCCCTTGCATCTAAACCCCTTGCCTCGCCTTCATGCTCATCAGCATTTCTTCTGGATTTTTCTTCTTTTCAGTGTCTTTTAAATTAATGTCCCCTCTTCCCACTATACCTCTCCCATCCCTAATCCCTGGTTTCAGTTATCCATCCCTGCAGCCTGTCAGTTGGATTTTGTTTGTCCTTTCTGAGGCAAAGAAAAAACTTGTTTTCTTTGCTTTCCTTGCTATTTTTCTCTGCCAGTACAGACAACACTGAATGCCAAAGCCATTGCACAGTCTGAAGTAGAAACCTTGTACAAACACTTCTCAAATATACTTTCGTGGGTAGTTCTTCTCTCATTGCTTTAAAATCATGTTACACTTTCACTTTGCCAGCTTTCCATCCATTTTATCTGATTTTTCCCGTTGAGTCAGAGCAGATTTGCAGGCCACACGCAAACTCTGAGTCGGGGGAAGAAGAGGGGCTGCCTCAGATTGGATGTGCCTGCCTGAAGTCAGACCCAGCAAAACTAAGTTTAGAAGCCAATGTTCCTCAAGTTGTGGGACGTTCAAGAGCTATCTTTAACGTTTATGTTTAACATCACCCCAGAATGGGCTTACAAGAGAAAATACTACTGTAAATCTATATTCTTCACACAAAGCAGACCCTAATCCAACTCTCCATCAGCTTCCAGGGAGCAGCATGCTTGACTCCGGAAGTTCAGACACTCATCCACACATACACTCAATTATCTCCTGCCTGTTAGCACTCACAATTTAAGATATTTTTTCACCAGTAACAGCACCCGAGTGCAATACACAAATATATGCTGTTTCACAACAAAAAGTAGACCAATATCATTCTTAACAGAAGCTTTCATGTGTTCCAATACTGGTTTAATTACTGCAAATATCACTTCGGTCTTCTCTCTTTCAGAAGACTGCTGAGAGTCTAGAGCTACTCCGGATTTAGCAATTAAGATGAGATGATCGGTCTTTCAGAAACAGAAGAAAAGTAGCCTGGGTTCCTGCTATGAAACCACAAAATCACTCTCTCATTCTCTGAACAATCGCACACCACATTGGAAGTTTGCCTTTGATTTTGCAAACTCGATAAATAGCCAAAGACTCTCAACATCAATTTTCAGAAAGCATCACATGTTCCTGTTGTGAATGAGGTACCTTAACACAGTCACAGGCAGTTCAGTGAAGGCAGGATGTGGATAACTTAACTACACAACCCGATGTACTGAAGCAAGTCATGAGACTAAAAACTTGAAAAGGGGAAGTGTTAAAAAGCAAAAAACATTCCTCTCCCTCTTAGGCACATCCACACAGACTGATGACTGATTTTCAGAGGAATTAATCATGACTAATTTCAGAAGAGGCAAAGGGAGCTGTGACACCTCAGCAAAAGCCACAGTGCATGCTCCACAGCACCACTGTCTCCCCAGACAGCCCATTTCTCAACCCAACGCACACTGCAGCTTTACTCAGTGTCATGTGCAATACTGCATCAAACTAGTGAGATGGGCATGTGCTAATTGTGGATATTAACTTTACTGAAGCAGATAAAGTACATTTAAATATTGTAGAAGAAACTGTGACTACCATACCGTATTTTAGGATAAGGAGGGAAAGAGCTACCAACAGAAAATACTGTGGGGCATAATACTTCATGTAGCCACAATGCAATTATCTGAACTAGAGTTAGTCCAAACATCAGAGTTAATAAACTTCCTACTGTGAAAAGTGCAAAAAACTTTCTAGTGACAATAGGTGATTAGGACCATGGGTTAAGTCACACACTGCAGTAGCTCAGAGGACTTTGCTTCAAGAATGCTGCCAGCACACTGATGAAAACAGTTTTTTGTCACAAGCTCAAACAACTTTTTTACTGACACGCATTCTAATGCTCACACAGAGCAGCCAAGGTGTTTTAGTTCTGATGTACCAGCACCACTGTAGGATTAGGAGTTCACATCTGTGTAACACACCTACTACAAGGAGAAAACAATTTAAAGCACAAATTCAGAAATACCACCTTGACATAACCTTATGCTAACATTTTTGCACATAACCCAATCTTCAGGACGATAAACTGCTTTTTCTCCAAAAAGCCCTGCACAATTTCAGATGAGTTGTCTTGTTGACTCCAAGTTTAAAATTGTATTCAATCCAAAAATTGCATTAGGTTTAGGGACTGAAAAACTCTCTTCAGACTAGCCGCTGTATTTTGTTCTCTTCATGATCTGTTCTCCCAGTACGGAGAGATGCAAGCATTCCCCTTGCTGTCTTCCATTTTATGTATTACAGAAATTACTACCTAAATTATATTACATATTCCAGACATTTTAAACGAAGGCAGAAGTGTTCATGCAACGGCAAGGAAGTCATGAAAGGATATTGAAAATCACATATGCATTCTCCTGTGGAGCACTGCAAAGCCAAGCACGCACCTTTTGGCCATACAGCTCAGCAGCAGCCCTCCCTCTCTCCTCACTCCAGCAACACTTGGGGAAAGAGATAAATGCCGATAGCCTGTGCCTGCTCTGCCTTCCCAGTCAGCTGTGCAAACGGTGCAGAAATCCTACTAAGAGCAAGGTTTTAATCTTGTTCCAATACCCTTTCTCCCAACCCCATGAAGGCAGGCAAGCCAACCCATCTCCTGCATGAATCTGCGAAGCCTCAGAAGTCCTTTGTTGTGCTTCTGCCTGTGTTGCCTGTAGCCCAGTGTTTCTCCTTTGAAGGCTTGCATCATAATCCCTCTCTCTATGGTTTTAGTGCTTCAGGAAAGGGTTTTCTTTGTCTTAAGTAAGTGTTTTTACAAACCCAAAAGTATGTTTTTAAAAAGCATCTTCCCTGTTTGCAAGCCAGGGCACTGTGATGCTGTACTCCATCCATGAGATCTAGTGTTACTGAAGGAGGGAAAAGGTCTTCACACGTTGTCAGAACAGTCTTCTTGCTACTTTTCTTTATTCCTAAATCCATTCACTGAAAAAAAACTTTGATTTTACAGTGTCACTTGTTCAGTGATACAACACCAAAAATCCAAATAATGCTTGCCACAAAATGCAGATGTTTATATTCAGAAATGTAAGGGCTTGCAACAACTGATCGACATCTGGAAGTATGAAAGAATAGCAAGAAAAGTCGTATTTTAAATATTGAGTGCTTGTCTTACTATAGCGTTGTCTTTCAGCTGGTTTTAACAGAAATGGTTTTGCACCACTTTGTGACCCAAAGCCACCCAAAACACAATGCAAAAAGAGCAGTCTAAAAACAAGTTCCAAGTACAAGTTTCGAATCCATCTCTCCCTCTCCTGCCTTGTGCTGTTGGCATTTGCTGGTTTTGCACCAAAAGGAGAAAAGGTGTACGTGCAAAATGGAGTCAAGTGCATTGACAGTTCGGAAAACAGGCTGAACATCGTCTAGGACACAGAGCACAAAAATGAGTTTCAGCCGTATAATCTACGTGACAAAAGCACACCTCACAGAAGCTCGGCCACAACAGAGATGGTTCTCTTATTGCTGTATTCCAGCACTTTTTGTCAACAGGATAAAGGAAAAATGTCACAGAGTTACCAGAATGGCATGGGACTCATCTACATGGTGGGATTTCCCTCAGACTAACAAGTGGTTATTCACCAAAGTGGTTAATTCATAAGTACCAACCTTACACCCAGGCTCTCATGCCAGGCTGACAGCGAAGATGATGCCCAGCTGTAAACACCAAGAGCGAAGTGTTATTAGCACGGTGCAGGACTGGGAGCGCCCTGTTCCCCCTTAGGCAAAATGTGACCCTGCCCTATAAGACTCCCACAACTGAAACTCAGTGTAGAAATCAATTGGGAAGGTACTGAACCACCCTCATAGCATCAGCGCCGCCCTGCACAAAGCCTTTGGCTGTTACGATGGAGCAGAGGAATGCGGGGGAACAGGGAGGAAATGTTGGTAATTTGTGCTTTTTGATACAGCGCCTACTTCTGCTGCAGGCAACGCAGGTAAAGCAGCTCACACAGAGTGTGCGAACTGATTTGGAATTACTACTTGAAGGCCTTTGAAAAATACATTTCTGCCTTTTTATTTAAAAGCCATTTATGAAAATGAGTGGGATTTACTGATACACAAATTTGTGCAAGACCTTGAAGAGCGGCCTCACCAAACTAATACTGATTAATATCCCTCTCTATCATGCAGCAGATACTTTGGGCTGCTCATAGAAAGTTTCCTGCTCAGTAAAAGACATCTTTGTCAAGGAAGTCTTCTCCTGAGCCTAAGATGGTTGGGATGGCAGCTAATAAAGTCAGGTGGAGAAGTGGGATGGAGATGCAAAAGGAAATGGTGGCAAGGTAGGACGTCAGGATCCTGCAAAAGAATAGGATGTGAGGAAACATGCAAAAAAATACATGCTCAAAGCGTCAGCGAGGAGGCTGTTGAGGAAATTGTGCTGAGTCTAAACTCTTTGATCACATTTTCCCAAGATGATGACAACTAATACCAGGAACAAAACCATGCATCAGCTCTAAGCATCCCCTAACAGCCAACACAAGCTTATTGCTTGCCCTGCAGGGCTACTGGTAGCTTCACCCTGAAGGCCTAAGGCTTCGGGACCCGCTCAAGCTGCCAGCCGCAGCACAGCTCCAAGCAACCAGGCACATCTCCAGCCAGACAGTCACCTTTCCTACCCATGTTACATTTTTCCAAGCTATCTTCATGCCGTTCCAGACATGAAGCTCGGTGCAGAGCTTCACGCCAAAATCCTGTCTCCCTCCCTCGGCAAATCTGGAGGAGTGCTAGAGGTGTCATTTTGGTCTTTGATCTACTACTCCCACCTGCTGTCTCGCTGCAGCCCTGCAGATCCCTCACTTGCAACCCTGCACAAGGGAGATTAATTTCTTGGTCCCCATATATATTACGCATCCTTACAGGATGAGCTGGGGTATAATCTTCAGAGAAGCATGGAAGTAAATAGAAACCATCCCTATGGCAAAGGGTTTGCTAGTCAAAAAATACATACTTTCTTGAGGTATCATGAAACCGTCCGTTTAATGAAAGCAGGGTTGTAGACTGCCTGGATATGAGGTGAAGACTCCACAAAAAGCAAGTTGCATAGAGAAGCTTCTTTGTGTGAGAGACAAGGCAAGCATCGTGTTGGCCCCACACTCTCCCTTTCCTCCTGGCCAATTTCTCAGGCATATGCCACAGGCCAAGACCCTCAGACCAGAAAATCCTTTCTAGAACAAGCAAAAACCAAAGTCCTGGCAAGCTTACATTTTGCGCATAACGAAAATGTAGGAGTAGACCACAGGAAGCTTGGGCAAACCCAAACAGGTATTTTTCGCTTCTACCCAAACAGGCAGAAGTCCTAGCCACAAGGGCCAAAGCAGATACAGGTAATCTAACTTTGCTGGTACCTCACAGACATCTCACTTCTGGTCACGGGAGATACAAGGAGCGTGGTTACAAAGCACTCCCATAGCAGAGTCCTGAAATCCACATTAGACCATCAAATTACTCCAGTACAAAGGGGCATACAAGTAAATACAGCTATGTTGTAAGTTGATTTGAGGTGAACATGATACCCACTTCAGAGAGCAACAAAATTTCTGAATATACTCCTGACTATGCCACAGCAACAAGCTGCATTCTGCAGGCTTAGGCTTTTCCACATCAAAGCAAGGCAGTTTAAAAAGATACTCGAACAAACAACCCCGTGCTTTTTGATACACAGGTCAAGAGGAAGAGAGAGCAGCAAACAAAAGCCCAGCAGTCACCCTGAACCTCCCAAGAGACAAGAATAAAGACCTTCAATGCAGAACATGCCAGTATGCCTAGCCATTCAAATGAGACACATCCAGCACATGTAAACACAGGAGGATGTGTTTTTTCATGTCTAGCACAAAAATCTGGATACAGTGATAAGAAATAAAGCAGATGAGAAAAACATTGTCTCAGAGTAAGAGGTCTGATTGTCCTAGAGATTCTCCACTCTTTCTTCCTATGGTCTTCCAAGCTTCCTTTAAACCATATGTTTTACTACAGTTCTGAGTGCTCAACACTCTGGAAAATTGCACCTGTAAATTAAAGGACTGTTTATGTCTACTTGTACAGAAATCCTTCCTGTGCTAGCTATAGTAATGCATGAGTAAAGTTTTAATTTGCTGCAGTGTTGCTAACCGTTTTTCTAATGTATCGCTGCTTAGGGTTTGTGGAAAGATCAGTCCTTGGTGAGACGGGAACTTTGCTAAACAAGTACCTACAGGCCCATTTGAAAAAGCTTTTGTTTAACTGCATTCCCTCTGTTTAAGCTCAGGAAGAACTGTGAGCCCCAAATCTGCCAATACACCTCTATTAATATTTGAAGAATTAACTGTTTTATTAGAGAAAAAGGTCAGGCAGTCAGCAAGAGATTCTGTGAGCTCAGACTAAAAATAGTAGTGAGCATTTATTCATCTGTAAGTCTGTTTATCTTGGATAGTTTTTCATTGATTTTATATTGGGGCTCTTCCAGGTCTATAAGCTTGAAAAGCTTTTAACAAATAAAGGCACTACTTTGTCAGATGGGCTGTTTCCAAGCTTTCAAAGCAAGCAGCTCCCTTTAACCCTTGTGGCAAGCCCATCAATAAAAGGAATGATCAAAGAGGGCAAAATTCTACCCTTAGCAGTACAGATCTGCATAATCACATATCCCCAAAGAGCACAAGTTCCTTTTCCTCAGCACACATGCAATAGCCAAATAATCAAACAAAAACCCAGACACACATGCCACGTGTACATTTAACTGTGATCCAGTCTTCTATTTAAGCAGCACCACCCTGGATTGCCATAGGAATAGAAGAGATTTAGAAAATGGTAAGTCATATAGAAGTAGGTAGTATGCTGCTGGAACTGTACCTCCTTTTGCACTAAACCTAATACTTGTCTAAAGAATCAAACCAAAGCATTAATTTAATTTGTGTTATAAAACACTCAAGAAGTGCTTAGTTTGAAGGATTCATAACTGAAATGCAAATTCTTCTGATGTAAAAGGTAGCAAGAATCATGAAGCAAAGCTGGGGGAGCAGGGTAAGCGTGCTGCTGTCCTGAGTGGAAATTTCGCAGATGGGGAATTTCACCAGTAGAACAGGAGCAGTGACCACTCTCAGCTATCAAAGCTCCCGTGTCACTTTATGACATCTTGAGTCTAACACTGCTTAGTCGAACACAGGTGGTTCTACTTTCCTTTCTTCAGTTTCCCTTCAAGTATCAGTTACAGAAGTTATCCTCTTGCTTTTGCGTCGTGCAAGTTTCTGCTAGCAGCTGCTGATTCCCCAGGATCAGTCAGTAATCATCTGTGGGTGGATTCAGTCTCCACATACTGCATACACAACTGTTCGTGTGCCAGTTGGGTCCTTTGGGTTACAGGGTATATCTTAAGCGTCCCATGCACCATACACTGTAAAAGTGGCTTAACAGAGAGTTTGATACCTAAGCTAAGCCACTTTCAAAGCTTAAGAGGCTACCTCTGCTTGTGATTTAAAGCAGCTTAGTGTGTCTAATCACAAAATCTATGTCCCACAAAAGAGATCTTCTCATCCCTGTTAAACAAAGGATTATCCATTGAGTGTTGATGGAAACAAACTGGTTGTTTGAAGAAAATCCGTTTAAATACACTTCTCAACCACCCATTTCCAAAACTAAATGGAGTGTACTGTATTACACAAACAAAGGATGTCTCTGATTAATATCCCCCTGGAATCTTAACCTACTTTACGTGAAAGTTTGAATGCCAGAGTTTTGAAATACAACCAGTAATATAAGCGCTGTCATTTCTGGATACAAAACCTGAAGGGTTTGAAAGAGAATTGCTTTTCAGAGTGCACCGACCCCCTTATTTTTGAGAATCGGCATTCAATGCCCAGCCCATTGAAGTCAATAGAAAACTTTTTGTTCCTTCTAGTCAGGGGAGGATTTCACATCCCCACCTTTTAACTTTGTCACAGGAAGAGCAACTGTAAGTAGACGAAGCAGACTGGATCTGAAAAAAAACTCGAAGTAATTACTTGGTACTTTTTGTTTAAACTTAATTTGTAAAAAATTCTAAACTGATCATTTCAGAATGTCCTCTGATCTCTTATATTTGCCTTCTTCACCATACATCACACAAGACAAACATGCATTAACGGTCTTTATAGAAGTGAGCGTATCTTGTGCTAGCTGTAAAATACAGACCATGACTAATTGGTAACTATTATTGAAACAAAAGTGCATAAAAACGACTATCAAATCAGATATCATATTCCTTCATCTTCACAAAGCAAGATAAAATGTACTTAAGTAGTCATGGACTTCAGTTTCACTTGTATTCCCAGTTTTTCACTGAAAATTTCATCTCATAGTAGAGTCTTTTTATTACCAAGCTAGGCCTAATGTCTCTATTCTAGCATTTGAGTAGATCAGAAGTGCACTTTCAAAACAAGTCTCCCAATCACCTTCCCTTTCAGCAAACGTCAAATTTCAAAGATGAACTGACAATGATTGTTTCTTATTTCTCCCTGTGCCCTCACCTGGGGTTTTTTTTTTGTGGGTTTTTTTGCCTCAGGCGAATCTCCCAGCAACATATTTCTCACTACTTTTGTTGTGACCACTCAGCGTATCCGCTCCGCTTGGCATTTGGAACCCACATGCTGCGAACGACTGCTCATCACTGCTTCAGAAGGGGTTTAAATGCCGTTTGGTACAATTACAAGCAGCTAGAGATGCTATAATAATACCTACTAACACATGTCTTGTGCGAAGACCCGATGTGCCAAGACTGTTCAAACAGAGAATATGGATTGCCATTCTATCTTCAGTGTATTTCAAACATATTATAAGGATATAGAGGTAACTGCATTACTTAAAATGACATAAATTTAAAAAAAACATTTTCCTGTAGGGTTATTTCTACCAAGCTACATAAAGCCAGTGCATATCATTTATAAGTGCAGGTTTTATTTAATTTACAGTTATTTTATTACTCAAAGTTTCAAAAATATCTTTATATATCCACTGCCTACTACTCTCTACCGGATTGAATTAGGTCCCCTAAAACTGTCACAGAAATTTCTGGCAAATTATAACAGGTATTTTCATTAATATATGTATATATGCATTTTTCATGTGTATGCATGTTCAGAAATGCACCTATGTTCAACCCCCAAGGAAAGCATAAAGGAAAAGCTCAATATAACCTGAGAGGGAAATCAGTGGGCTTTGATAGGCTCTGTTGCTCATGTCCGTTTATATTAAACACTATCATGAAGCAAGAGTGGAACACACATTTGTCACAGGATAAAATGAAAATACATAGTTTACCTTCTGTTTTTTATAAATTTTTCGTGTTATTATTGCTGTACACAATACATAACATTTATTACAGCTTCAAGCAGAAGCACATGAGCATTATTGGTGGCTGTGATTAACAAACAAAAAGAAAATAAACTGCACCTAAATTACCAGCTGATACAGGTTTACCACCAGATTAAGAATCCAGTTTATGTTTTGATAGGACTGGTCAAATGTTCACTCCAAACAGAAAAAAATCCTTTAAAAATAACCATTTTGAATGACTGATATGAAGCCTCAGCGTGCACTTTTTCAGATCCTTTTGAAAACTGTATTCTATCACCAGAAACACTATAATATAATAAATAACATCTGACCAAAAGCAATGACATTTAGAGCTTCTTGCTAGTAAATATTTAAAATTGAAATGCAGGGCCAGACTGCTTCAGCTGTACCATCCAATTCTGTAAACAATGCTGTAAACAGCCACGCACATCAGCACTCACAAAGCAGCTGCTTGTTACCCACGGAATCCCTGACTCAGCAAAGCCACGACGCACACGCTTGGAGGAATCCACCAGAAACTCTACCAGAAACTTGCTTCTTCACCATATTTTGACAGATCTCATCCACAGTTTGAAGGGCTCAGTTACACCTCAACTCCAGTTTTATCAACCCACGCATTCAAAATCAAGATTTAGGACCCTGGAGTAAAGAAGATGTGTAAATTCTCAGAGTTTAGAAGTTAATGTGGTTGGGTGGTTCTTCATCTCACTGAGGACTCGGATTCTGGGCCCTGAGAGCACCAACAGGGTTGAAGCACTTAACAGCCCCAACCAGCCTCACCTGGGAACCCCACCCATGCTAAAGTGCTTAAGCTACAGGTTGCAAACACACACATACTAGTACACGAATACTCATATACGCATATATTTCTTGAAGATCTTGATTTCCAGTGTAAAATCTCATTATTTCAATTACTGTAAGCACTGCCATAGGACAATTTCTGTAAATATGTTCAACACTCTAGCGGGATTTATCGAAAGCACTGAGAAGAGCAATACATGCTCTACCTTTTTAAGATTTGTGACTATGACAAAGCAAATTTCGTTTTTAAAAGTCCCATAATTGACCCTAAACTGATGGCTATCATGAATAACAACATTTTTTATTTTCTAAAAAAAGCCAAACACGTAGACCTTGTCCTCACTAGGAATACAGAGTGCTCTCAACTGGGTTAGCTCTAAATGGTGATGGGTTAGCTTTAACTGAAAGTAGTGGACCAGATTAAAACTTCTGATTCCCAGTGCGTGGTAGGACAGGCCTGACAGCACTGTGAAACTGCAGCTCCTTTACCTTCTGGTGTGCCAGTCTCTATGGATCCCCTAACCCACAAGCTGGTCTTTAAGAAAGGCTTTGACCACCCTAATCTACCTGGGTTGTCAGGCCTGTTTTGAGCAAGAGGTTGACAAGCTGACCTCTAGAGATCCCTTCCACCCTCCTAACCCTGATCTCAGAGGCTTTTCTTAGACAGACTTTGCAGAGTAAGTGTCTCAACAGCCGCCACACTCATCTACCTTTTCACTATTGGCACCACTATAAACCTGTGAAACTAGTATTAAAAAAAATACCTTTTGTAGTCTTTAGACAGAGATAGTGGCATCAGTCTTGAACCTAGCAAAGTTCAGGGTACACTTTAAAATACACTATCATTTTGAGAAGGGGTGGTTAGTGTAAAACCAGGAAGAACAAGAGCCGAAAGCAATGCACAAGCAATTAAGGCCATTGTCTGGACCAGGAAGGAATGAATGCAGGTGAACATTTCACTCAGGCAGGTCTCAGCCATTTCAGAGAGTGCACCAGAGAGGTGCAGTGTTGATTTCTCAGCTGCTTTAACCAATACACGCAAAGTGTTCTGTGAGACTTCTAAGTGTGCTAGAACTCATGTCTAGCTCCAATACTACCATTGCAAACTGGTGTGTGGACAAAGTTCAAATGATCACTCTTTCTAGAATGAAACCTTTCTTCTCTCTCTCTTTTTTTTTTCTCTCTCTCTCAGAAGACATAGCTGAAGTCTTTCCAAACCGTTCGCTTCTACTGATCACAGCTTAAACCTCATAAGTTCAGTGGCAAGAAAGTAGGAAAAAAGTCACCCTGCAGAAAGTTCCCAGTGATTCTTGAATCTTTCCTGCCATCTTCCTTTTGTCTGCCCTTTCACAAGCATTTCCACACTATACGCTCCTCCTACTTGATGATTTCTCTGATCACAAAACTGGCATAAGAAGATCCTGGGAAAGGGAACAGAGTTCACCACCCACAGTTGCCCCCATATTACAGTGTAAAGCTTCCTCAGTTGTTCCCATTTAATTATTCGTGATTCATAGCCTAAACCACAAATCCCCACTCCCTTTTCTTTGAAGCATTAGACCTTTAATCTGATGGTTTCACAGATCTAGTACATCTCTCCATCAATCAAGTGAAGATAATTTCATTCTGATGTAGCGCATTTATGCACAGATTTAAATACTTCATGTTAGAGATCTGTCTTTTAGGGTCCCTGTGTTTCTTTTCTTTTTTTATTCGGAGTAGGTACAAATTAGCTTAAGGGAAAAGTTCATCCAAGACTAGTGAGGGAGAGCCTTGTATTAAATTTGATAGGGAAAAAAAAAACAACATGGCCTAGTAATAAAAAAATGAGTGGAAACCCAGAGACTTGAATTATAGGCTTCATTTCTCATCTGACTGGGCAAGTTGTGTTAAATCCTGAGTTCCAAGTGAAAATATTTTCTTGTACCACTGTTATAAGCATTGCTCATCAATGCCTACAGTCCTCTGAGACTCACAGATAAAAGACATCACGCAATCTACAAAAGTCAGCCAGTCATATGTTTTTCTATTTTACCTTGTGGCTTATCTTGTGATAAATGCTCATTGATTCTTCTGTATGACATAACTGCAGGCCTTAAACCTCCTGTACCGCTGTAACACGTGTTGCAGTTCGCAGCTCTGAAGCTCTCACCTTTAGATTGTAGGCAAGTTTACTTTTCCATTATATAATGCACCAGGTATTTTCTGAAATGCACTCAGGATCAGTACTGACTTGTTAGCCTTTCTTATTTCCTAAGTAGGCTAAATGCATCCGTTTTCTTGATTCTGCAGCATATTGAACTCAGACGCAGTCAAAGTCATGTACCACGCTAGCAGAAGTATAAGCACAGCCCATGTCTCCTAACGACTGACAATAAAATGTGCATAGTAGGGATACCAGAATCCAGGATGTCGAAAAGATTTTTCTACAAATAAGCATGAAACAAAAGCTGCTCAAAATGATCATTCTTCCCTGTTTTAAAATGTTGCTTTGAGAGTGAACAATAACTCCCAAAGGAAGTAGTCAGCAAATCCACAGAGATGGCACTTAAAAGATTCAAGTAACAAAACAACTGAAAAGTTTTAACGGGTCTCTAAGGCTGAACAATTTGCTCCCACCAGGAGATTTCTCTGTGGAAGTCCATCTTCTATTACAAGTGACAAAACACCAACAGAGCAAGTAATAAGTGTCTCTGAAATCAATCAAATGCAATTACTTTACTGCAGCTATATTTTTGTTGTCATTTCTAAGATTACAATATTTTATTAGCGCTGCCACCACTATAAACTTATTTTATACCACAATTTTGCCTCACAAAGAGACCTGACAATTTTGTTTTTTGGCCTTCTATTCTACTGTTATTTTGTGTTTTACACTTCTACTGTGTTACAGAATCATAGCAGTGGGCCCTGGAGGAAGCCACATAGTTAATCCATTTTAGCCTTCTGTATCGCAGAAGATATGTCGCTAAATTCTCCTCACTAATCTCAAGTAATCTTTTCAAATTATTTTAACTTGAGATTTATGCAGAGCAGTAGAAGGAGAAAAGTACTTTGTTGCAAGAAGCAGGAAAACAACCCATTACTGCAGCATTACTACACTGCCAGTTCTTACAAAAATAGATCTAAGCTCCAACACATCCCATGTGTTAGAGGTTCCCGTACAGGACACAGAGTGTGCATAGAGCAAGTAAATCTCCTTATAAGAATTTAATATTTCTCCATCAGGTTAGGTTTGCTCCCATTCCCATTATTCCTCCTAGTGAAGAAGCAAGGGTTTTGAAGAAGTTTATTGACTATAAGGGAATAGTTGATTTTCTTCCGTGTACACCAGTATCACCTCCTGGGACACTAGTGGAATTTCTGTTTTCTTTCCGTACTTGTTTACTCTTAGGCAACATCTATTTCTCAACCTCATCAATATTCATTTGCCATTTAATGAATGACAAATAAACAAGAAAGAAAGGAAGAAAGGTAATATTACTAAGAAGCTTGAAGTTACTTGTTAACAAATTTGTGAAAATTCACAGGAATGCATCTACCAGTGGCTTCAGAGAAGACCTTTCCTGAAAGCTCAGTAACAAGCTAAGCAAAAAAAAGCTACTGGATCTCCAAACCCACCTACACAGCCAGTAACTCCTGTTCTTTCAGTTTCTCTTGGTGATGCAGAAAACCTGAGCTGCTGGTGAGAACCCTGGGGGTCTCCAGCACTCATTATTTGATTCGGTACCTGTCCACTTGGCTGAACACTGAGAAAACCCCAAGTACAACAGAAGGGAAAATCAAGTCCAGGTACATCTAAAGAGGCCTGTAAACATTTTTTTGTTTTGTTTTCTGCACAAAGCTGTTTTCAGCTGGAGGTCAACTGCTACAGACTAATCACGGTCTTATTTCATGAGCATTAACTACCTACCAATCACTGTCCAGCAGCACCAATAAACTGTAAGTATTTTGGGTTGCCCTTTAAATCACTTCTCATCACTCATCATTAGTTTCTGGCTTCACTGCAAATTTCATCATCCATCCTGGATGATAAGCACTCACTTCTGTGCTTAGAGAAGTGTAGCTGTACAGGTACAGGATACCAAAGCAGTGACAATCTTCATTTTCTCAAACCAAGAAAAAAAACATCATAACTGTCTTCATTTTTTCTCAGAAACTCTTTCACTCAATGCCCTGCAGTTTTTCTTGCACATTCTTTTATGCCAAATCAAACACTAAGTTACTTTGCTAAGCTTTACTCAAATAATCATGAAGAAAATCACAGACATTGGAAAATACCTCAGCACGTATCTAAACCCAGACAAACTTTAGGTCTAGTAAAAACATGCAACTATTCCTCATCAAATTATCTCCTTTATTCTTCTATCATTTCTACATAATGCTTTAGGGGGAGAAAAATGCCCCAGGTTTCCACAGAATCATAGAATCATTAAGGTTGGAAAAGACCTCTAAGATCATCAAGTCCAACCGTCAACCCAACACCACCATGCCTGCTCAACCATGTCCTGAAGTGTTATAACAACACATTTTTTTAACACCTCCAGGGATGGCGATTCCACCACCTCCCCGGGCAGCCTGTTCCAATGCCTGACCACCCTTTCAGTAAAGAAATTTTTCCTAATATCCAATCTAAACCTCCCTTGACACATCCTGAGGCCATTGCCTCTCATCCTATCACTAGTTACTTGGGAGAAGAGACCAACACCTGCCTCACTACAACCTCCTTTCAGGTAGTTGCAGAGAGCAATAAGGTCTCCCCTCAGCCTCCTCTTCTCCAGACTAAACAACCCCAGTTCCCTCAGCCACTCCTCGTAAGACTTGTGCTCTAGACCCTTCATCAGCCTAGTTGCTCTTCTTTGGACACGCTCCGTCTCTAAGGACAAAAAGGAAAACTGGTTTGACTCCTTTCAATAATTATTTAGGGCAATGTCCTTGACTAAAGTGAAGAATCCTTACTTACTCCTATGCCCAGATCTATCTACTCTTATATCTACCAACTGGGTTAGTTTTGTCCAGAAAAACACTACTTTTTCTTTTAGAGTCATTTCTAATGTAAGTTTGAAAAAATAAACTTTTATATATAGACTGGGAAGCAGATAAAAATAATTGCCGCTTTAGTCGTGTGTGATTACAACAACTCAAATTACTTACAGCCAATTCATTCTCTTGACTTCCACTCTGTTTCAGTAATCTTCTCAGAGTGTGCCATACCATGCATAGAAAAGACCATCATGGGGTCCTAGATGCTAAGCTAAAATCTGAATGTAATAACAAATATTTATTTACAACACCTTAATTTTAAAATCCCTTACCTTTACATGTCAATTATATCCCTACAGATTGTTTCTTCACAGTACTCTAAAATTCCATAATCCCTTTCCTCATACATAAATCCTTCCACTCTGTTTGTCATGCAGATGCTCTAGGACACATGCTCTACAATTTTAGTACACCTTTCTTCAAAATAGAGTGAACTAAGTTGTACAATAAATGTCAGATGAAAATGAATTCTACAAAGTGACAGCAGAACACTCCTAGACTTACAGCCCAATTTATGCAAGCTAGCATCTTATTAAACTTTATTACTGCTGCTCACTGGTCAAGGAATTTAAATAATGTGTGTATTAATACAACTCAATCAATTTATTCTTAGGCATGTATGAACATATTTGAAATTCTGTGAACTGAAGCCACAGATCATCTGTCACATTCTCCTTTTAAGAGGTAGCTGCATCATCATACAACTGTACAATTCAGCAACAAAAGACAAATCTTTGTGTGTATACAAAACTATTTCAAACAACAAAAGGAGCACAGTTAACTACCGATTGATTCCCCTCTGCTACGTATAATTGTTCCCTTAGCAGCTTGCTTTGGTGAAAAAGCTGCTTATTTTATGCTTTTGAACATGTTTTCAGAAGGGTAAGGAAAGGACAACTTCGGGAAATTACAAGATCATTGTTCTGCATGACAGAATTATGACAGAGTGTGAATTTGCATAAAGTTCACTTTCTTTCAGAGAAATTTAATTTCTCTGCAGAGGTTTATACGCCTTAGGAATTCAGAGACTGGATTTGTTTGGCTTTATGCAACACTCACCATCTGGCTTCTTGTGTCCCTTTCACAGAAAAGTTTACTTTCCTGTCAATTCTGTGTATTTGAGATGATTTTAATCTTTCTTTTGAGATCTTAGAAATGGCTCCACAGAGTCTGGCACATAGCTGCATTTAGAGAACTTCGCTGAGTGAAAATTAGTCATTTATTGTGCTGTGTGCCAGCTGTTCTTTTGCCTGTTGTGTCTGTTTTTCTAACTGCAGAGAGGCCATCGAACAAAAGAACACAAGCATGAAAAACCCCTCTGTTCTTCATACACTGAGGACTGTGAGTGGAGTCCTGGAGACCCACCAGGATCTTGCAGTTGCTTGCTTCCTACAATCTATTGAAAGAATAAGGTGAATCTTTAATACACAGAGATGCTAAGGTGTCATTTGCATTTTTGCCAGTATATCTACAAACACCAAAAAAAATTCCCCAGATTTAAAACCTTTAAAATATCTGCCTCCCTGTGATGGCAACTACTTATTCAGCTTGTAGTCTGTTCCACCGCGGTGGGGAGGAAATACTTCTCCTCCATCTGGTGTTCATTCACTGCACACCGAAATCGACAGTTTCCACCCATTTGGAGGCATTTTCTGTTCCCTTTTTCTAACCAAATCTCTCTTCCCACTTTCTCAGCCTTTCCTTGCACATCCTCCCTATTACCAATCTTATTCTTTGCTTCCTCCAAGTCCATTTAAAATGGGAACAACTTTTCCCTTTATTTTACTCTAAAAATCAATCAGGAAAATGAGAGGAAAAGGAAGAAAGAAGATTAAATGGGAAAAAACTGAGGAGATTGCAAGAAATACATCCATCTAAGGACAACAGAAGAGGTAGAGGCAAAGCTGGCAGCAGAATAGCAAGGAAGTCAATGTGGCAACACTATTGGTAGGGGAAGGAAAGTGCAGCACTGCTGGATGGGACAGAGGTCAGCACCCACGTGCTACATTCGGCAGACGCAGGTCTGTTTTCCTTGAAAATTATCCTTTCTCTTCCACTAACAATCGAAAAACATCCTCACCTGAGAAAAAAGAAATTCTGTGAAATGCTGACACTACGCACTGTTCTTGGAGTATATGGCTGTGTAACTCAGGAGGAGCATCGTATTTACTTGCAGGTAGCTCTGCAGGCTCTCCATGTGCAGCCATCCCACAGGAGAGAGTGGCAGCAGGAGACAAAGACCTGTCAGAGTCATGTATCTGACAGAAATCTCTAAAGAAGTTGTTTAACTGACCTGGAGAAGCAGACAATCTGCTTAAGGCTCCTGACCCCAAGTGACTCACATCTATTGGCTGTATATGCCTCTGCAAACATTTGTATATGAAACTTGCCCTTTGTGTGGGCAGAAATAAAAGACTAGCAAACCCTAGCTGCAGTAGCAGCCTCTGACTCACGCAGAGGGAACACAGAGGTGCATTTGTGTGAAGCAGGTTACTGCAGTATCTAAGTCTGAAGCTGCACTTGTTTGTTTGTTTACCAACAGACCTTAAGTTTGAGTTCATCCTCATTCCCATGCAAACATGAGCTGCTGCGGTGGTGTGAATCAGCACTGAGAATCCTCCTTCCTACGCATCCGCATGGCACTCCATGTTCTCCAGCCCCTTTCCTGTCTTCACTACAGGACATTTTTTCTCCATAAGCACAGTGAGACAGATGAGATGCAAAGAAAGTAAGCGACATTTGACATGCAATGTTACATGTGTAGTCCAACACCATACAGCCTGGGACACTGACGCAGGATTAGACTGAGCCATGTAAGCTCCCAAGAGTTTTCACTAGAAACAAGACAGTAAATGACCATCAGCTAAAATGTTGAGGAAGAGGCAAAGAGGGACTTAAACTTGCAGTGCTTTATACCTATCTAAGCAATCTCAGTCATGTCAGCAGATGCCAGTTTGGCAGCCAACCATCCAAAGAGGGCTCTGCCCCAAAATGCCAAATCCAGCAAGTTTCTCAGATGTCCCCAGGAGAATCTGCATGAGCATTACCTGTAATACATTCGTATATCTTCTGGTGTTTCCCCTGTGTCAGCTCTTCCAAGCCCATTCGCAAATATAATTCAGCAAATAACCTATCTGGGGGAAAAAAATGCAGGGGCTAGCTTGGCAAAGCAGGAAATGTTGACACTGACGTCCAGCACACAGGAAGTTCCCAGGAAAAAAAAGCAGTAGTCAGTGAGTTTCAGAGAGAAGTCTGCAGAGGTTTAAGCGAAGTGTTCAAAGCAAGACAACATTGGGCAGCCTACCCTGACATCATTCTTTCATTTTAACAATGTAACGACACCAAATTTTTAGGTAAAAGCTTGCCTCTGAATGACTTTTGAAGTTTTTTCAGAAGTTTCTGAACTGTCACCAATACTGCCTCCACTGCAGCAAGGCACCCAAGAAGGCATGATATAAGTGACATGGTCTACACAGCAGGGGTTAGAAAAATGTGGAGCTTTTCAGATTCAGTGAAAACATAAACCATTTTAACCAGTAAGTAACTAATTTTGTACTTGTGTTACAGTAATTTTATGTTTGTATTTATCACCTGCAAACCAGCACACTTTCTTTGCTTAAAACGCTGTATTGTCATTATTATTCCATAGCTACTTTCACAAGGTTAACCCACGTTAATGGGATATCAAACTAATCATCAGAAGCACTTTGGAATATGAATATTCATAGCAAAATCTGATGCATACCCCAAGCTGGGACCTTTTCCATCACTGAGAGACAAGTTATCAGGATGCCAGTCAAAATACACGTTCCCTATACTTAGGATCCTTCTCATACAAATAAGTTCCAGAAACTTTGAAAATAAAATGCCCTTTCTACATGTGCAGTACACAGAAGGAAATTCCTTGCTCATACGTAAGCCAAAGCCCCATACCAATACAGAGATACAGATGTATTTTCATTAAAAAAAGAAAACCACAGTAAAAGCAAAGTTATACTGACAGTGTAAAGTCCTCCTACCTCCTGGCAGTGCCTTCGGCCATCTGTCTCACTTTCAGTTCAGCTGTACAAGTGTCCCTTCAATAACTGTTGCACGACTACATCCTTTAACCTATCTACCAAAACTACTGGCGTCTGGGCAAGACACAGTCTTTGTTCTTGGTGGTCTCCAGTCCTAAAAAGTTTTCTACCTAAGTCACTTTAATGGTTTAGATATCACAAAAATTTTCTGCTCTGCCCCGTGTACTCTTTCATGAAAACACCTAATATGGTTTTCATCCCCTTCTTCACATTGCTCCTAAGGAGGAAGGGAAAACTAAGCTCTCAAAACTTTCTCTCTCAGTGACCATACTCTGTACTGTTCTGGCAACTGCCCAACCATAGACGAAGCGTTTGTGTTAAATAGCATGTATTTAAGTAAGCACCGTAGGGTAAAGACCTGCCATTTCCACCAGCAGATGGAGCAGATAGCTCCTGCAGTTATAAAGACAGGACACACATTTCTGGCCTTGTTTCCCACCCACAAGTTTTCCAATTTTCCTACATGCTTTTTCCAAACTTTTCTAGATGAAAGAGGCTGTGCAACAATGGAGTGATTTTTTCCTCATGGAGAAGAAACATGAGCTGCCTTTTAACTTTTAAAGCTGCAATGCCTGGGGTTTTGCAGATTGCAGGTCCAGCAGGCTATATCTCTTCAGGCCCACTAGCCACCAAGCCCCTCTGAAGTCTGCATAAACTCTCAGTTTATTCTAAAACTTACAATTCCTATGCTGAACTGTATGTCATTTATGTTCATCTCATTCGTCCAAATTCAAAGCAGCTCCAAATATCGTAAGCGCTCATGTTCAAGCATGAAAGTAGAGTTCACACAAACGTTCTCCTGTGTCTCTGCCATCTCAAAAGGGATTTAATCACCATACATAGGCAGAAGTGATCTTAGAGACCTCAGGTAGCAGTTTGTTGCAAGAAGGGATATAGCCGAACCTCAGCTTAAGGTTGTCTTTCTCTAAATATAAACCTATTCCATAAAACTCCTTTCACAGAATCACAGAATCACAGAATCACAGAATAGTAGGGGTTGGAAGGGACCTCTGTGGGTCATCTAGTCCAACCCCTCCTGCCGAAGCAGGGTCACCTACAGCAGGCTGCACAGGACCTTGTCCAGGCAGGTCTTGAATATCTCCAGAGAAGGAGACTCCACAACCTGCCTGGGCAGCCTGTTCCAGTGCTCCGTCACCCTCAGAGGGAAGAAGTTCTT
>Ga0065711_1031398_pt1 | contig 29783 bp, 14 predicted proteins | sample Hoacrofraction12_FD_59098 | JGI IMG/M metagenome (GOLD analysis project Ga0065711, IMG submission 59098) | Hoatzin crop microbial communities from Cojedes, Venezuela - Epithelial fraction 12 v2 (version 2) | ecosystem: Host-associated > Birds > Digestive system > Esophagus > Crop | place... | reverse complement strand
GGGGCGGCGGCCGCCAGGGGGCGCCGCCGTGCCGCGCAGTGCTCGCGCCGGCCTTCCCCTCGCCGGGCGCTCCTCGTCCCCCCGTTCCCGCCTTCCCCGTCCTGAGGGCTCGCCATGGACGGGGAGGGTCCGCCCGCGCCGGTTTGCAGCGGTGGAGGCGGCCCCGCGAAGGACGGAGAAGGCTGCGCGGGGCGGGAGGAGGCACAGAGGAGGCGACGTGAGGGAAGCGGAGAGGTAGACCCTGAAGAGAAACAGCCAGGGAGGGCGGCGAGCCCGAGGGCGCATCCAGCGTGGGGGTGCAGGGGTGAAGGAGCACAGCGGCCGCTCAGCCTTAGAGTGCGGCGTTGTCCGCTCTGGTTAGAAACGGAGGCAAAACTAGGAGGAGATCCGAGCGGCGTTATTACAGAATTCCTGCAGATGTTTAGTTTTAGTGTGCCTGTTTTCAGCTGCTTGTAAAAATTTTGCCCTTTGTGAAGTTTTAGGATGCCTTTTTTCAGCTACTTGTAAAATTTTTACCCTTTGTTCTCGTTTTTCTTTCACTCATTAGGAGAGATTTTTCCTAAGAATCTGATGAGTTGCTGCTTACTATTAGATGGGAGCACTTCACCAGATATTTTACATGAGGCTGAATAATTTCAAGATGGTTTGGGGTTTGACTTCCCATGGTCAAAATTCTCATGTTACCAACACGGGCTTTACATCCATTATAACTTGTTTGAAATGAATGGAGTAGTTCCAAATTTAAATGAGTTTATTAAGAAAGAAAAGAAGGTCTTTGGACCAGAAAAATAGAGTTAGAAGTTATTAGCAGGTTTTTGGGTGTTCTATTCTGTTGTTCCGCTTACAGAGCGGTCTGTATGGGTCGTAGAATTATGCCCTCTATTGTCCAATGCTTTTTAAATGTTATGTTAATATATAACCCTTGCAATTCTCAGGAAAAGATACTGAAGGTCAGAGCTGAATAATGCAATGATGTCTTTGGAAGTTTGTAAGTGTTTTGCCCCACAAGTGAACTTAAAAATTAGTTATCGAAGGTGTTAATTGCCCTATTTACTTCAACAGGTTGAGTCTGAAATCTGCTGTCAACACTTGACTTCATGAACTAATTTCAGTGCTGCTGCACTTACACGGCCTGAAGTGCCAGAAGCACTACCTGCCTAAACGCCTCCAGCTTCACCTCTCCATCTTTGTTGTTCTAGCTACTGCCTGCTAATACAAAAATACCTGGGCTTGCTACTACAGTCAGACCAGTCTGGTGAAAAATTGTGGAGAACCTACCTTAGATACAGTATTTCCATCAGGGATAGAGCTGAGCAAAGTATGAAGGATTAAGCTTAGTTTGAAAGCCTGGATGTAATCTCACAATAGTTTATCATACAATTAGGTGCTTCCTAAACGTGTTTCAAATGTGACGGCTCTGGACTTCTTAACATTTCTGCAGAGATTGAGGTTCTAATAAATGAAGACTGAAAGGAGTGTAAAAGCACCGTCCTAAATATATCAGGAATGTCAATAATGCAGCATGTAATTCTTTTGGTTAATACTGGCTTTCACAAGTATTTGTGGTGCCCATGCAGCTGAAGTCTCTTTGAACAGAGAACAGAAGAAACGCCGGATACAGCCTTTGCGTGCATTGTCTTTCGCAGCCATGCTGCCCACTCCAGTCAGTCCCAATTTTTTCAAATGCCAATTAACAGGTGTGAGAAATGCTACTTCTTGCCCAGAGACCAATGTCTGCATAACAGCGATACTATCTTGGCAGACCAGTCTGCAGCATAAATATCATGGTGTTTGAGCCCTTGGGGCCTGTGGAGTTTACAACTATGCTGTCAAGATCTCTTCGCTGGGGTAGTCCTTGAAGTCCTGCCAAGACGTAGGGGACTCCGGTGCTTTTATGTGCTCCCAAACACAGCTCTGGCTCCAGAAGTCAACACTCTTGTCAGGCTGAGTGATGGTGTGAATCTCAACCCTCAAGCTGAGATTCCAGCGGGGAGTGTGACAGTGCATGCTTGCATGATGATGCCAGAGAAGCAGGTGACACTGGCAGATAGCTGCAAGGAATAGTAACTGGGTGGCTTCTTGTTACATATCCTCAGAACTTCACAGGATGGAATTAGAGAGAGGGGAACAGTTATAAAATGAGGTTACAAAATCCGGATGTCCTGATCAATTCGAGACAGTTGTACGGTACCTAACACTGCATGCACAGGCAAAAACAGCATTCAGGACTGGGTCAGGATCTGTTTGCATCATATTTTGACTAATCCAAGGATTAATCACATTGCAAGTCAATGAGCTGTTACGCTCTTCCAGGCTCTCCAGAGACTGCCTGGAGAGAAAAGAAGGGGTTGGTATGTCAAAATGGTGACACGAGGAGGCGCAAAGCGAGTATGTTTTCCTTGTAATAAAAAACGACACAGGACCAAAGTATTTCAACACAGCTTGGAAAGAAAAACAAGAGTTGAAAGGGCAAAGTTTATCTCGGCTGCATCCCAAAAAATCAGGAGAGTTGCATCAGTTCCGAATTAGGCCCTCTGCATATGCAGTAAACGGAGAGGAAGAGCAGCGGTTTGCAGTCTGAAGCACTTCACTTTTGGTAGTTCTCAGGGATCCCCAAAACCTTCAAAACAGACACAACTCTTAGAATACATGGCATCACTAACAGGTTGTGCATTATCTGCATTTCTTCTGCTGCTAAGCCATGAAAATTGAGATAGCGTGCCTGCTTTTCACCTGAGCCAGAATTTAAAGGCAGGTCCAAACAGAGCATTTAAATGGCAAGGTTCACTGTGCTGGCAGCTGGGGCTGATTTTGTAGTTATCCTCAAGCTCTACTGTCAACCACAAGTAAATGAGCTAAAATCTTTCAGCTTAACTGTGGAAGTTCTGCTGAATGTCAAGTGGTTCTGTCACTGTCTTGGTTTTTAGGCTGTTTATCCAAGGGTAGCATTTAACTCTGTGACCATCTTTGCAGGTACCTGTGTCGGCATCTGCAGCCTTCCATGCAGTCCTAGAACAGTGAGCGAGGCTGCTAGACCACTCATGCATCTGAAAAGGTTTTTCTCCTGTGGTTCACCACTAATACAAGGCACAGCATCCAGATGAGGCAAAAATCAACAGCAGAGACCATATCTGAGAGGGATCATTAATGGACATATTGTTCCTTTCCCTGCACTGGCCTTCACGAACACATTTAGATAAGTGTTCGTTTGCAACAGTTTTTGCAGTAAACAAGGCTGTTAAGTGTCACTGATCTCTTTTAAGACTCTATGAAATAAATCCTTGTTCAGGGTCAGTTCTGCAGTTTACTCGATATCCTTAACCTCTGATAGAGAAAGACTGTGATAATGAAACAGTTTTGACAGCGTTGTCCTGACACTTCTTCAATGTTCAATACTGCAAGGTGCTGAGCATCCTTCTGTTCACTGAAAGTAGCAAAAATTAACATAAATTACCGGTTCAGAGCCAGCATGCTGTGTTCCCTGATAAGATTCATTTTGAGCTCAACTCTGCAAGGTATTGTCTGTTTACTGGAAACCTATAAATGAAATACAGAGTTGATGGTATCCAGTAGCCTGGTAGAGATTCTTAGCCCCATGTAAAATTGAGCTCCTAAGAAAAGCACTTTTAAGTGCTTGTCTCTTTATGAAAATGGAATAAAGCAAAGCTGCATTCACCTGTCAGAGTGGTTGCTCCGTGAAGCATCACAGAAAATTATTCAGTTAAGTTAAACTTGTGAACTGAAATCAGTGTTGCACTACTGAAGGATAATGAAAGTTAAACCAGGGTTGCATACAGACACCTTTAAATTCCATTCAAAACTTTAAAAGGACCGGTTTGTGCCTTATCACACGGTTCCTAATGAAACAGTCACATACTGTCAGACTCAAGATGGAGAGAAACATAGTTAGACGTTCCCTGCAGAGGAAAAGCAGGTTGGTACTACGACATCCTACACTTGTAACATTTCAGTTGATCTAGTAAACACATGTAGGCTGATTGCTAGACGTCAGATTTTCCCAGTGACCATCACTCAGAGGGTTACAGTTACAGGATTAAAACTGAAAGAGTGCCTCCAGCACTCTTGAGATATGGAAGGATGAGTTTACAAGTCAACAGATTTAACTAAACCCAGATCTTCTGTGAAGTCAGCTGAACAGAAGATTTTGGCCTCACAAAAACCACTGATCGTGTGGTCCTGGAGTTACAGTGGTGATGCCCGCACTGAGGACCTGCAGCACTACCAGCCAGCACTGCGTCCTCCTGCTGTCACTTGCTCTTGGTCTACCTCTGTGCCTGCCCAGCACAGCTCCAGATCTTGGGTATGTCGCAGCCACCAGCTTTGCTTTTACATCTGCAGTCAATAGAATGTTGCACTGTGCTGAAATGCATGGAACAGAGCTCCTTACTGCAGGAAAGATGTGTTTAATTTATTCCCTTCCATCTTTAAAGAATTTTATATGGAAAATATTTTTGGGTTTAGTTTTCTTAAAAATGTTTGCAGAGCAGTCTGTGCTGGCCCTGGAATTCCTTTTATGTCCTCTTCAGAGTATATGTGTTTATTAGCACGTTGAAAGCATTTCCTTAGGTTTCTTCATTGCTACCAGCTTGTTTTCTGTTGTGCTGTGCTAAGTGAAGCACACTGAACACAAATATTTTCAGAGAGGAGACAAAACCAGCAGCCCATCTCCTAGCATGGTATCACTCACGTTAGAACAGCTTTCGGACTCGGGTGGTTGTGACCAACAATCCACTCTAATCCCATGCCTGTGTGGATCATAATCTTGGGCAGACAACTGCTACTGACACTGTTCGCTGTATGGTGTGGTGACTGCATCCCGATGGCAGTGGGTAAATGATACTGCCACCCACAACCACCTGTTCTGCCCACATGGCAGCCTGCTACAAGGTGGTCTGTAGAGACATGGCAGCCACCTCCGAACCGGGGACAATGAGCCCTCTGGAACTGGGGCACGTCTGTCTGTTGTTACACGGTCAGGCATGCCAGTCTGGGTCTCAGTTCAGACATCCAGTCTATAATGCAACCCAGACCATTAAAAAGCATGTGGACCACAAGCTCAGAAATGCAAATGAAGAAATTCTCTGCAGCAATGCCTGCAAGGCTGAACAAGCCATGGCTAACCTCCATTCAGGGTCTTACTTAGGTCTTGTAAATCCTGGTTTTCTTCTCAAACTGTCCCAGGACTTCAGAGGCTGCTTTATAAAACATTGTGTAGAATTGCTATGCTCCTGCCTGCCAGAGCAGAGTAAGGCTGCGGTGGGGGAGACACCACTGAGCAAGGTGAAGCTGCACCAAAGGCACGCAGCTCCCTGCTGTAAGATCCTTCAGATCCTCCTCCTGCCAAGAGAACTGGAAAAGCTGTTTCCTTAGAGATATGGAAGCACTGTGACAGTCTCACCACATCATTCCGGATTGTTCCCAAATGTACGGCAAACTTGTTCCCAACATTAGAGCATGACCCAGATTTGTGCTGTTACTCAGCTTTGTGCCTGCTACCATTGGATGCACTTCTGAACCCAAGAGGAAAAATTGACATTATTAAGAATATATTCCTACAGAAGAAGTTTGCAGGATTCTCCTTAGTTAGGAGTTATATTTCAGAAAAGCGAATACTGTAAGATAGCAATTACAGTTTTTGTCCAGCTTCATTCACCCTATATTATACTTTACACCACTGTATTGGAAGGGAAAGGAGTATATAACTATATGAGCTTCCAAAATGAGCAGGTTTTACCTTCAGATACTTCAGGCTGCAGTTCCACCATACCCAGAGACAAGCATGCAGGTTTTCTAGCACTGGCCATAGGTGAGATGTAGATAGGGAGACGAAAGCTGAAAGCTGAAGGTAAACAAGAAAGCAGAGAGGAAGAATTGAGGACACCAGGAAGTTACCTCTGATGATTACAGAAAATGCACTGTACTCACTGGAAAGAAGCAAAATATTTGGGGATGTCTTTTATTCAACAACTCTTCCTAAAGTTTCAAATGCTATGCCTAGCCAAAATCTGTTTTCATCCAGCTGTGGCTGAATCTCTGTAAGATGGTATTAACCAGGGAGGATCACATTACTGCAATCACAGTGGCTGACGTTGCTTCCTTTTTGCAGGGGTGCAAGCTGCTCCTTTTAACCTGTCCAACCCAGCTCCATCTAAGCCCCAGCTCTCTGGGACATTGCCTTCCCTGAAGAGCTGAAGCAATCCTGAAATTTAACCTTTTCTAAGAGTGGGTTAGGACTAGGAGATTTTCTGGGCTAGGAATTCTGAAGACAGCCAGGCAGCAGTCTGGGATCTTCAGGCCATACCAGTTATTACTAGACACCATAGAGGAGCGGTCAGCTGATGATGCGTAAGAGTGCTCTTAAGGTACTGCAGTGAGGAACAGTTACTTTTTTCCTACGAAGAAAAAATAATCCCTAGTCCAACCCTGCAGCTGCCAACACAAGGAAATGCCTTTGCTCTCAAAGCCAGATGACATTTGGCACTTTCAGAATGGAGTTGTTCTCCATACCACCTGCTCACTGAGCACGTTTCCATGGACAGCTAATGCAAAGCAAGAATGTAACATAAATCACACACTAGCTCAATACGCAGTATCTTCCCTGCCTAGATCAGTCCTCTGCTGAAATGGATGCCTTACTGCAGTCAACCTCTGCAGTTAGCTTACATTAAAAAAGGTGATCAGGTCAGGAGAACAAACTGGTTGACTACAGTGCTGGCAAGAGCATCCTAGTCCTTTGCTAGAGACAGGTCTAGACAGGGATGTATGCTTAGAATGCAAGTTTAATCCTTATTAAAAAAAAAAAGATATATATATATATACACACAACTACGGACTGGATTATTTGAGAGAAAAACAGGTACCATATCCACAAATAAAACTCCGTTCATTTCAGTGAGAAGATGAGGCTCTGACTCATTTTGTGCATCCAAAAATAAATATAAACCAAGCCTTTTGTTTATCTAGTTCTGAATTATTACTACGTGTTGTCTACTGTGTGTAGTCTTCCTGTGGTAGGATATTTAACTCTCATTTCTTAGAAGATGAAAAAAAAACCCTCCTAATCCCATTTTCCTTCTAATCCAATTCAGAAATTTGCATTCAGTTCCCAGAAGTGTTCTAGCTTTGAGCTTTGGGAAATGAAGAAAGTGTTTGAACTTTGGAAATTCCTTGCATCATTAGTTTTAGCAGATACACAATACAGTAATCATTACGAGTGCTGAAACACTCATGAAGCTGTCATTTTATTAAAAAATGGAAAGACACAGATGGGCTAATCCCTGCAAAGTGCATATGCATCACCATGGATGACTTTTTATTCTTAGGCCGTGGTGCCCAGCACAACAAATGTGTGGGCATTAATGATTTCCCCTGCAGTGTGCTTCCACTAGGACATCATCCCAGCACCATGTTTATCCTGGTTGAATAAAATGCTCTGGGCAAGTGACATCAAAGAATCTACATGGTTGGTAGTTGGGGCTTTTTTCCATTCTAAAATGCACTCAAAGGATCATTACTATCTGCACACATGCTTGTGTGGGATAGCCCCTGACCGGTCAAGTTAATGCACAGGCAGTGAATGAATGCTCAGATCTCTTATAGAACTGCTGCTATGATTTTCAAACTGCCTCCTGACTCTCTGTGAGATATACAGCAGGTATCAGTTGTACTTAAGGATATCGGGTCTGTGCTAAGTGGAAACATGAGTTAAACAGATGTGTTGACTTTTTGTCTGACATTGTAGATGACACAACCACTAAGTGAATAAACAGAGCTTTTTATTTTCCTTGCAGCTATGTGAGCTCTGGTTATTTCTGACACACCTGCAAAGCCTCTGTGGAGCTTGAAATAAGTGTCTCAGAGAAAGTTTGACTTAAACACACTTTTGCATGTGGGATCTGATTTTGGAAGAGATGGGCCAACAAAGCTATTAGACAGACATGCCAAAGAACTGTAAGCTTGAATATGTACCAGTTAACATCAAATCCCTTGTTTCTCGGGGAAAGTGCATGTGTGCACTCCTCATTAGAAAAAAAGGGCTGCATATTAAAGCAGACAAAACCTGCGTGTAACTTCCTTTGCTCTCTATTTCTGAGAACATTTGGATTAAAAGAGAGAATTTCAGTCCTACCTCATTGCTTATTCCACAATAGAATCACCACTTGCCTGAAGACAAGTTATAAAGCAGCAGTTTCATTGCTTATGAAGAGCTGCTGGAAAATACCGGTACCATAAATAAAAGCTGCTTCTGGCCCGAGCCATCAGCCTGCACACTGCGCTACTCTTTCCAGCACAGTTCCTGGTCTGAGGAAGGGCAGTGGATTGACCCGAGCTGAGGAACAGTTGTTTCTTCTCCTTCACTAGACTTGAGTTTGAAGGAGTAAACAGAGCCAAAAACAGTTGAGCTACTGACGTTGGATGGCCTGTTCCTGAGTATGCCAGAAAGCATACCAGAGGGGCCTTCTTTCTAAGGAATGATTATCTCGCCAGTACATCCAAAAAGATTTGGTACTAGACAAACTTCCCCCTCCTCAGTCATAAGGGAAAAAATTCCCTTTGGATTTGCTCAAGAGACCAATTGTTTTTGCTTGTAGGAAAAGGCTGAAGTACCTTCACACATATATTATTGAGGTCCAGTTCCTTTACCACCCAGAGAGAAGAAGCTGTTTAATGAGGTGACAGTTAACTAAACTGCTGTTTTTACCCAATAAAGCCTGTGGGAAGCAGCTTGAGAAGCAGGGGGTTTAGGCTTCTACAGGCTCAGGTGCAAATGCTGCTGATGCTAACTCTTCCCTCATCAGATAAAGTTGTCACCCAGGAATTTCAAATGCGGGGTTTCTCCACTGTCGAATTCATACCCTGGAGAACAGGCTATGGGATTTTCAGGACCTCGAGCAACAAGGAAGTGGCCAAGCCTAGAAGTTAGCAGCAAAATCACAGCCCTTCAAATTGTGAGCAGCCTGCGATTTGGTCCCTTGCTCACCCTTAAAACTGTAACCAGTGTTTGCAATAAATGTCAGGTCCCCGAGACCTTCACCTAGTGCCAGTGAAGCCAGTGGGAGCTCTGCTGTCATTACACACTAAGTGTCCTGCATAAGAGTACTTAGTGTGATTTTTTTTTTAAAAAAAGAAAAGAAACCAAACAAACTGTCTCTTATCTTCCCTGTTAAATACAGGGTGGCAATGACCTGTCTCCACGGGAGGCAGGCAGTGCTGCCTGCAAGACGAAACTGGTTGTGACTGAAGCTGAATAAGGAAAGGGAGGTTTGAGCCAACTGCGATATTCATTCCCTGGCACTTCTACCGCTCTTCCAAAGTGTCTGTTATTAAGAACTTGGTATTTTCATACCAGCTGGATAATGGGCAACGAGTGTTTCTGTGGCAACATATTGAGAGCTCAAAGATTGATGTGTCATTTTACTATTTCCATTCTGATATCTCTATGCTGATAAATGCTTGGCAATCTTATCATCCCATTAGTAATATTAAATACTGTAAACCTGGGTTTTGGGGAGATATACACTATTTTAAAATTGAATGTGACCAATAAAATGCTCTCTGGGCAGTTTTCCAGTGCAAGCACTCTCCAAGCTCACTATCAAAACATGGCATAGAAAAGAGCTACTAAGTATTTCCTTCGTAATCGAGGGCAAGAGGTGTGAGCTTTTGAGGTAGTCCTTTGTGAACAAGCACAGAGATGAACACGTAGGTATCTCTTGTTTCAAATAATATTACATCGTGAATCAGTAACAGTTGGAGGAGCTTCATTTAGATTTTCCTATCAATGATGGATTGAATCTTTGTCAGATGGAAGCCTCTCTATCACTCTGTTCTGACAAACTCTGCTCCTCTCATCCATAAAGGATGGCATTGTTTTCTTCAAAGAAAACTCAGAGTAAAGTCCAATGAGCCCTGAAAGCTGAATAGGGCCTGGGTGAGGGTATCTCTTTGACACAGAAGCCCTTCTTTTACCAGTACAAGGCTGAGATGAGTTAGTCACCAGCCTGATGAAGTCAATCCCTGTTCCAGTACACTTTCTCCAAGGTCATCCAGTGAGTCAATGAGCAAACTGGGCTGAGAACACAGGAGTCGTGTCCTACAAGGGCAATATTTCTGCTGTATTTACCCATGCTCTTGTGATTCTTAAAGCTTTTTTTATGGGGAACATCCAGAGGCAGCCCAAAGCTGGCATTATTTGGGAGCTCATACAGAACAAGGTATGTAGCAGATCAACATCAGCAGACAGGGAACAGGGGGGTGGGAGTGCTGCAGAGGGCTTTGGGAAGGGTAAAGAGGTTTATCCAAGACTCATGATGAACTTTAACATTTAAACATTTGCTGAAGGGAGAAAGAAAAGAAAAAGGATTCAATCCCCAAATGAATGGGACTAGAACGTGACCCCAGGAAAGGTCATTAAAGCACAGAGGCACTTTTCCACTCTGTTTGGTTTAGGCGCTAGAATGCAATCAGGACACTTGGCAGCTCTGAGCTTCTACAAGCACCTTAGTAGCATTACATGTAGATGTATATATCCTGCTGCTTTATGTCTCAGCCATAACAGGATCTTTTCTCTGCCCTGAATAAACAAAGCCTGATCTTTTCTCACATCATTTCTATTTCAGTAGAAATACAGAGGTCTGGTTATTGGTCTTGACTTCAGTAAGCTGCTTTCCTCTATATATGGGCTGGGGCACACAAAATGCTGGGCTGCTTCTGGACACAATCTGAACCTGGACTCAAGATGACACAAGCAGAAGCAGATTTGCTCAAACCCGCTTTTAAAGGGGACTTCTGAGGAAACTTCAAAGAAAAGAGCAAGTGTTTTGAAGCAACCCAGAGAGCACCCTGCAAAGCTCTGACCACTGCCAGTATCTGTAAGTTCTGTCTGATGGTGAAAGTGAAGTGATGGGCATGGAGGTGAACTGGAGATGGCTTAGCAGCTCAGCTGTGCTTAAGTTTAAATAGCCAATACTTGCCTTCTTCTCCCACTTACCTTCCCTTATAGTCATGCAGGGTCTTTACTTGAAAGTACAGTAGAGTTCATTGCACTAAGCCCTCAATAAATCCAGTTTAAGAAACACCACTGATGAGAATCAGAAAACAAGATGCATCAAGAAATCTTCCACACAGGCTCTAAGGCCACATAAAGAAAACTTGGAAGTTTGTAGATTGTCATAGGATATTAAAGGAAGGAAAAAGAACACAGCAATGTGAGCATTAGCAAATGTAAACATAGTTTCAATTCAGAAGTATCTTCAGAAGAGCTGCCAGTCTGGAAAACTGTTACAATAACCCACAAGACCATGTGGACACTAACACGTGGGTGCTGACTCAGTTGTGTCCCTAGATGACTGCCTAAATGTGGAGCTTCTGGACGTTTAGATGTAGTTAAATATCAGTAAGTTTGGCTGATTGCTCAAACCCACAAGACTCTACATGACCAGACGTCCTCGTTTCCAAATGTCACTCTTAAGGAAAGACTCTTTACAGAGGCTTGTGGGAAAGGGTGTGGGGTGAGAAGCAGAACTGCTTAGTCTTCTCCTCCACATATCCTTTCTCTAGGACACTCTACCACTCTCTGAAGACAACCACTGGGTTTCACCTATTCAGACAGCAGAATAACCTGACTTGGCATCTGCTGTTGCCATTCAATAACTGGTTCCTTTCCTCTGTCCATAAGTCATTGTTAAATGAGAACGTGAACAAAATGGCTTCCTATTTCTGTTCTCCTTCATGACCCATGAACATGAATTGCTTTGATGGCTGATTCATCCCTTTTCCAGAAATAGGTGTCCCCAGCGCTGGCCTCTCCCAGTCTCTTCCTGCCTTCTTTTAAAACAGGACTGTGGAGGCCATGCAATTCTGGCACTATGTAGGGAAGAGATTGTGGGAGGTGGGTCATCTCACTGCACACAGGAAGAGGACACACAAGGAGGCTACTTACCTTACTCTTCCCTCCTGAGGACAAGAGTGCCCAGGAGCCAGGTGAGCTCAATCACAAACCAGGCTCAGCGTGCTCTACAAAACCATCTCATGGCAGAATATATTTGATTAAAAACTGTGCAACACACTCGGCTGCCTACAAGTTGGCTTGGACTCAGGAAGTCCCAAGCTGGGTTTAAAAACCTGTTCTCACAGCTTGAAAGTAATGCTCTTAAACTTACGGGCAAGTGTCAAATGGAGACTGATTAGCAGAAGTTCACCGCTGATTTTGGAATGTAATTGCCTCGTATCAGTAGAGGTTAATTTCAGTTAAATAGATCATAGCGATATCCTTTGAGTCTGGGTAAGCTGATCTAAGATGAAGCTGCCAGTTCAGTGATTTAAAATTAGAGCAATGCTCTCCCTCCTTCAGGCCCCCCAGCATCATTCTTGCTACCACATGCTAACCCCGCTGCAATATGATGCTGTACCCAACCAAGAATTGCTATGCTCAAGTGGGAGGCAATGAGAACACCAGCACCACTGCTACAAAAGACAAACAGAATTTGCTTTATCACAAGAAGGATGAATAAACAAGAGGGTCCGTTTCTGTGGCACCATGGCGGTCCTGTGCACATCTCCTATGTACCACCATTTCTTTGTAGGACAGGGACATGCCCTCTCTTGCGGAAAAAGAGACCTCCCCAGAGAGAATGAAGTGCAACAGTTGCAAGGAGCTCCTTACCATCTGGAAAATAAGAACAGGCAGACAGGGAGCAAAGGGCTGATAGAAGATAAGCACCCCTTTATTAAAAGCAGATAGCTGAAGAAAGGGAGCAGAAATCCAAACAGTACACTTGACTACCTATCACCAATTATTAATAGCCCAGCTGGCTGGAAAGCAGCTCTTGCTCAGGCTTGCAGTGGTCTGATGCTCAAGGAAAGGCAGCTCTGGTGCCTATCTCCAACACATGAAAGCCCATACCCTCTGCCCTTCAGGGTTTGCTCACCCCTGCCTGGCAAGGCCAGTGCTGTCCATTCACAGGCAAAACAGGAATGTCATGGCTGGTGATCTGGCCCTGTGGAACCACCCCTTAAAACAACAAAAAAAAAGAGTTTCAGCTGGGAAAGAACAAGAGATTCTGGCTCTTGGGCAGAATTTAGGTGGTTTCTGATTGGGACAAAAAACTTTTGAACATCTGAGCTCAGCATCCACTATCTATGTACGCAGACACAGTACAGCAGAGCTGTATCCAAATACATCCCAGGTATAGTAGACAAATAAAACACAGATTCCACTGGCTTTTATAGCACCTTTCCATTTTCTGCTGTCTTGTTACATGACAGGTCTTAAATTCGCCATAAGCTCTAAACCACATTTTAATCCAGAGCAAACAGCTCCAGTGCACCAAAGGTAAAAAGGCAGTGAGAGACCATGTCACACATGCAGCTAAGATTGGAGTCAGCAAACTGTCACTCACATACCACTCATATGGAGTCAGTCTCTGTGTTAACACATATACAAAAGCTTATCCAGCTTTTAAAAAGATCAATAGTAGCCCATTTTCAATGAGCAGAGCTAGAAGCCCACTAACAATCCTAGATAAATCACTTCCTTTCTCCTCTTTCCCTACCTAGAACTTGCAAACCACAAGCACTTGCTGTTATGGTCTGCATAATATTTAAGGATGTAGTTTTACCTCAGTCAGTCTATACTGACTTAATTCGTGATCCTCAAAACAACTATTGATTTTTCTCTGTCCTGCTAATATTTTCCTCTTTGCCCAAACATCTTCCCTAACTCCCTTTAAAATGCCCATTTTCAGAGGTTTACCTGTCACCTGGTCTCACTCAAAACTATTAAGTTCATCTTCAAGTCCCTTGACTCAGTTCTACTCTCATGGAGATCTGAGCAGGGAGAGATATGCACTGCAGTCAGTAGAACAATATAAAACTGTTTTGAGAGAAGAGCCAGATGGAGAGAGACACATGAATCCTGGGCATATGAGGACACACTGACAGGATTGACCCTGAGTGGTTTCAAAAGAGTTAATGCTGTCACTGGATTGAGAACTCTGTATGATGCTCGTAACACATACAGCTTTTCACTCTTCTCTGTGATTGTCTGCAACTTACCAATAAGTATTTACCATACATTTTTCACATAAGTGACCTTCATACTCTCAGTTCAGCATGCACAGTAATGCCTTGTGCTGCAAGATGTGTCTGTTGTTTAATAAAACTGTTGTTGGCAGCAATCTGAGAAATGCATGATCATGTCCTTAGCTTGTGGATCGTGTCCTTTTTCTTGCTTTGTGCTGTAGAGGCTAAAGGGGATACAGCTAGGATGACTGGTAAACTTTCCCCACAACTTATGTCAGAAAAGTTTAATCTGTAATCTTTATTCTACCTTATAATACTTTGGGTTTACTGCCCCCTTCACTTACAAATCAAAGCACCTGCTCCCACCAAGAGGAAATTTGGGCTTCCCAGCCGTATGACATTCTAATGCCAAATGGAAGATTTTCGCAAGAGGAAGCAGCCAGGAATCTGTGCATCACATCTCAAATGGCATAACTCATAGCAGAGCTGGGCATTTTTCTGGTACTCTCAGAGAAGTCAGGGGAAAAAGGTTTTGCTTTCTGCAAGCTGTGTCAGTTGAAAAGCAGGTGCTGCTGAAGGTGTCATTGATGGGTAAATACTTCCACAGCGAGAATGAAAGACAGACTGGCCACAGGTACGGGCCATCAGCAGTGCCAGAAACATGAGCACAGCCTTGGGGTGTAGATTGGGTCCACTTTCTGTGAGCAGCTTCCCCTAGGACTAGCACTCCGAGAAGCCATTTACCATTTGCAGAGCAGCCCAGCAAGGCACCGCGTGGCAGAACCAAGTGCCTGCTGGTCGCCCTGAGAAAAGCCTGCAAGGTGACGGTGCTGCCCTGCACGGCCTGGAGCAGCTCCTTTCCCTGATGCCATGGTCACATTTGCCCAAGGTGAACCCCAGTCAAGGAGTGGAGCTGTGCCAGCCTCAGTGGGGTGTCTGCTGTGTAGTGTCACCTCCCAGCAGGGCCTTCATGGTGTGCCACTGTGCCGCTGTTCCGCTCTCCTAGCTACAGGTGTAGAAGCCATGCGAGAGAGATCGCCCAAAGGCCCAGCCTTCACCAAGCAGGCCTCTGGCAGAGAGGAGGAGACACACCTCTCCGCTCATTGCTCTTTGTCCTGTTTCTGGGCGCTGGAGGACCCTGACCACAGCTTATTGTGGTTGGGGTGTTCGAACTCAAAGTGTGAGTATTTCTGAGCCTGTCTTCCCCCAGTCATGTGTGTGATGGCTCTTTGTCAAGCGTTGCACTTCGATGCATGACTAAATGTGCAAAAATACGTGAGGCAACAAATCACACATTTCTGAGATGTTCAAAGGGAAAATGGGATGTCCACTCACTTGAAATAGGGAGTTCAAGAACATGCACAAGAGAAGGGATGAGGACATTAAAGAGTTGACGCAGACCAGTTAGGATACTATTTTTGGACTGCCCTCTGTGAAGAGACAGCAGATTTTCCCAGCACGTCAGTGACCTTCTCTTGCCTACACATACCTGAGGCTGCGCACAAGTCTTTGCCCATGTGAGTTATCACTGGAGCCTTTAAAAAGCCCTTATACCCGAATGTGACACGGAACACGGGACACTAAAAGGACAGGATGAAGGATTTTTTTAACCGATTCATCACTAACACCGTTTTGGCATGTACTAGTGACATAAGACAATAAAATTTGCACAGGGCTGTTTTATATCAGAGGAATTTATTGTTTGGGAAAGCTGCCGTGAGAACAGCTCTGAGGAGAGCTGCTCACCAGAGCAGTGCCCACAGGAGCGGTGCAGCAGCCCAGCCCCAGCCCGGCAGCCCACCCAGGCTCACGGCAAGCAGCGTCCCACCAGTAAAAAAACAAGGTGCTGCTTTTCAGGAACAGGCTGGTATCAGCCACTGGGTTTATAATAAAGTAACTAATGTAATTGTCCAAGTACTATTGGACATCAATGGTTTTAAGCCATTACCCAAATGTGATGGTTCGAGCCAGAAAGTCCAGGGTCCCATCAGAGCAAAGACCCGTGACTTACATCAGCTCTCCACGGAGCAGGGACAACTGGGATTTTAACACAGGATGACATTTTCAGAGGTGCCTATGCTATTTCGGAGACTAATGTAAGAAAAATCTGGCCCCAGTTACTCTGTATTTCCAGAGATCATCATTCAAGCTCAGTTTAGCAGCTTTCAAATTTGTTTTCTACTGGATTTAAGCAGTATTATCCAGCAACTCCTCCGAATGCAAATATCCCTTTAAAAGATTTGAAGATTTATTTGTTTATAGAAAAACAATTCTTCCATTGCAAAATTCTGCATACTGAGTAAATCAAATCATTTGGTGATTCATTTTGCAATTTGTCTGGATAACGGATACAAAAGACTTCCAGCTGACCACACGGCTGGAGCTTCTCCTCTGCAACCCACGGTGGGTGGCAGCAGAGGCCCGGCAGAAGCAGCCTGAGTCATGGAGATGTTTCTCTAGACAAGCAGATGTTGCAAAGGGTGACTTCTTATGTTGTTTTGTCCCGTTAAAAAAAAAAAAAAAAGGCTTTCTTGTAAGTAAAACAAGAGACAGAACTCATTGACAACCACATTCCTGTTAAGCATCCTGTCCAAAAATGTTCATCTGTTTGTAGCAATACGCATAGCAGAGTCTGATTTATTTGATGCTGAGCACAAGTGGAGCCTGGAGAGGCTTGAAAGACATTGTAGCTGCTATGTAACGGCAGGTATCTGCTTTTAAGCTACTTGCTATTTGATGCAGCCTGCAAAGTATTCAGTCTGAAAAGGTATGTTATAGATCTCAGTGATAAAATTTGCCTCAATGAGGACAACTTATCAGCAGTAACTAGAGATCAGGTGGCTGCTATCAGGCATTAGGAAACTACTCCCAGGTCTTTTCAGTGTGGTTCTCAGATGTTAATGACAGTCCTTCCAAAGACATCCCTAACATCGCTCACCTGTTAGAGGAAAACCTTCATTAAAGTCGGTATCCATCAAAGCTGAAGTCTTTAAAATTCCACTTATCGGAGCTAAAATCACAGAGGTAACTGTTGTCTCACATGTGCCTTCAGCATCCATACTCTAAAGGTTCTGGCTATTTAAACACTTTTTCTCTGTTCCAGAAAATACCGTGCTGCACCCATCTCATGGGAAGCACAATGACAACCTTCTGCATTCTCACCAAGGACAAGGTAAAGGCACTATCATTTCCTTCTAACTCATCTTCCAACACTGGGACCCAGCAGGCTGCTTTGATGTAGGCACTTCCAGTGTACTGCAAGTAAAGTACTAAAAACTGGCTTCACCACCAAGCAGGATGGAAGAGTCTCCCAAGCATCTCTCCTGTTCCTAAAACATGGTGGCACACCTGGGTCTAGGCAGACACAAAGGGAAACTGATGTTTCAGTGAGCCACAGGGACATCAGTCAGGCCCTAAACCAGCTTTTATATGGAGCTGGCTCAAGGTTACCCCTATTTTAATACATATTTTAGTGAATGATTTCCGTATGACTTGCATGCTCATTTTTTTCAGAACTATCAATGTAATTTTCTTTAATTTTTGTGCACAAAAGTTTCTAAAATCATACGAAGAGCACAATCTCCCCTGCCCCAAACTAGAGAAGTTTCCTGTTGTAACTCCTCCTTACTGGGGTGCATGATCAAAGCCAGCATTAGAAAATACATACTATTAAAAAGACGAGAAAGATTAATAGAAATAGAAAGCATTAATTACCAAGCATTAGCAGTAAATGAAAGAGAAATACCACATCTTCATATAAAAATATTTTTTCATTAAAAATCCATCAGAATACATTGCAACTTGCATGGATTTGGGTCAATTAAAATCCGCCGGAGTAAGGAAGGACAAAAGACATGTGATTTGAATTCACTAAATTTTAGTGTGGATACTTAGTCTACATTAGTAGATTCATTCTGATCCCAGATCAAACACATTTTATTCTTTTAAGTATACAAAAATAACAAACTGATCAGCAAAAAAAAAAAAAACAGACCATCATTTGCTTGAAATTCTGTAGGGCAACTCCCAATACCCAAGTATACGGTGAACACAGTTTTACTTCAAATGGTGCATTTGGAGGTGACTTTGTGGAAGTCATGCTGTCAGGGTGACTGGAGGGAAAAGCAGGTTTAAAATTATTTATATTCTGACTGTTCCTCTGGCTTTTGGGACCACAAGTCACAGTAGAAGTTTAACTCATTTATAAGGGTAAAAACTTTGAACATTGCCTTTTTCTCTTTTTTTAGATGCTCATATTAAAAGTTTTGTAGTGAAAGGAATAAAAAGCAGCTCTCAGTCTGTTGCTTGACTGTTTAGGACAGATGTGCTGCCAAAGTCCAGCATTCTTTTCTAACTGCTTACACATGTACCCCAGATGAGCTTATTGGTGAAACCTAGGTTTTATTCTTGGGTATATGGCTATAAATTAAAAATACAAAGTAAAATGACAGCTTCCTCCCACTCTTGCATGTTAACTTAATCTACTAACTAAACTATTTTCCTTTCAAGCTTCTCTGTTTAAATTTGGCCACATTGGCTAAAAGTCCAAAGTTGATGGAGATAAGGTAACATTAGGAATGAGTTTCAATTAAGACCCAGTCATATTGGAGTAGAGATCAACTGATGATAAACGAGTTAACAAATGGATTTTTGGAAAACATATATATTATCAAGCTGTCTCCCAACTGCAGGATCCTTGGCACTTGACAATGTCAGGAATCTCAGGCTCTGCTCTTTCTGGAGCTGCCACAACCTTGTGAACTTTGTGCTCAATCAAAAGAGGAGTAAAGCTTTTAAAAACTAAACAACAGCTAAAATTTATTCATAGTGCAGTCCCATTTACTTGTCTGAAGTTAGCCTAGTAATGAACTGTAACCATAGATTTCACTTAGAGGATTTATTGAGTGAAACTGAAAAGGCGGCTACAATCCTGTCTATTGGGTCAAGAAACACAGGAAAGACCACACAGTATTGGAAACTCAGCCATGGTCTTCTTAACCTACTGTTCACACGTGCCTAATAACACAAAAATATCTCTTCAAGGCTAACTATGGCAGTTTAGCCAAGACAGCAGTTGTAGTTAACTCCCTGAGCAATTTCTGTAGGAATGGTGAATTCTATGCTACTTGAAGTTTTTCACCAGGGTCCTTCAGGTAGGTACACCTGAGTCGCAACAGAAGTCGCATGTTGAAGACAAAAAGGGATTAGTTAAATTCTGTGACTTGTGCTAAGCAGCAGTTCACATATGGCCACAATGAATTTATTAAAGGTCATGGACCCATGATGTGCTATGATTTTTTAAGAAACAAACAGTTTAGGAAAACCACTAGAGGCTGGCTTCATCTCTCCTATACCTTGTCCTCTGAATAGGTTCATCTAACTCCAGAACCATTCCCATCTTTAATTGCCTTCTGAATTTTTCAGGGACATATGAGAGCTTGCGAGACGCAAAATCAGAATGAACTCGGAAAGAATTTTGTAGGATTTTTACCAGGGTAGCAAGAGAACAAGGAACAGCCACTCCCATCACGAGGGAACATCTCTTTCCTGTGCTGGCCCCGTGAACAATGGGTAAATGCAGAGTTTCAGGGAACAGGAACCAGAAGTTACACTACAGTCTTGCACAGTGGCAAAATAAAATATTGGAGCTTTATTCTTCCAGAACAGTTACATGTGACCATTGAAATGTCAGCTACTTTTCTAACTCTAAACCATCTATGACATTTGAGTTAAAATAAAGTGTATTGACATCTATATCACGAAGTCACGATTAAACTTTAATGAGAGGCTTAAAATTTACCAGCAGAATGTATTTTTTGAATGGGTCACCCACATCAAAGATGCCATATTCCATCACAGAGATAATATTTTTAAAATAACTTCCTAAGATTTGCATCCTTCCAACAGATGATTCAGGAAGGGAGGAAAATTATACAGCGTTCAGTGTTGACAAGGGCAGAGCGTTCTTCATTCTTGCGCTGATACTGCTGTTTGAAGAACAGATTAAATTGTGGAGGAGGACTGAGAAACAGAGGCCAGTAAAAAGAAAAAGAAAGCTTAGTCTGAGTGAGGACACCTTTTACATGTGCTGAAATTAACTGAGTGACTAATTAAGACAGTAATACAAATTAGAACCAGCTGGTAGTTTAACATTCCTCAGACCCTTATTCAGCAAAATTTTTGAGTATTTGCCTGGTTTTAGTCCCACCAAAGTCAATTAACAATCAAAGAGTAGTTTAGAAAGTTTGACACCTGAGAATATTTTCTGCTGTTTTCTGGAGCCTGCTAAAGATTTGTGGAGCTTTGGCCTGGTGTTAGCTAGCTGAGTCCTGCGCAAATGTTTTGTGCAACGAAACCAAACCACCACTACATCTTCTGTAGCCTATGTACAAACACAGCAGTGCAACACATGGGGAAAGGTTTTGCCTCTGTGAATCATCCTGCTCACATCTTATTTCCAGTGGTGACCAGAGCCACCATTCAAGTGCAAGAAATACGTTCTACAGAGACCAAATCACAGCAAAAGCGTCTTCCTTATCCATTTGAGGACCAGCACTTCATTGACATCTGAGACCTTATTTCCTTTTAAAAATTTCTATATAATCTAAACTAATATAGTTATTTCAGATAATGAAGTTTATTCTGCTTCTATGACAACTTGAGGAAGTGAGTTCCAGTGATTAATTACACATCCTGGACCGGGATCTTAAACTTCAAGCCCAAGCTTGCCACATCAGCATCGGTTTAGGACTCATTTTTCACACATCAGCACCATGACCTTCTCCCTTCAGAGACAAAATAAACCCAGGAAGTGGAGAAGGCATGCAGGTCCATAAAACTCACCTCCAAAAATCCCAATATTAGTGCACAGTAGAAAGTGTCTTCCTCTATCGGAGCCCTTCACAAGAGCTTTCAAGTGAGTCATGAGTCCTTTTTGCTTAACTGTTGCCAAGGACACAATGCATCACAGTCACAGAAAAGCTAAAGTGGTTATTGGCAATACCAATAAACTGCAGAAGCTTTAGCAGAAAGTTAAAACCTCTCATACTACTGCAGATGAATAATCTGCATTCCCTCCTGCTTTCTGAGACCAGGTGGAATCACCCCTTTATTTGATGGCCTCTTCAGGTTTTATTTTGGGCTTTGGAACTCACAGAGAAGAATTTGTGGTGATTTTCTGACACTGCTAACTTGTCAGAAATTTAGACACGTCCTCATGTTGTATCAAGCAGTTCAGGCATATCCTAAGGAATGTAGCCATTTGTGTACTGGAAAGGTTTTATTGCTGCTATTTTGGAGAGATATCTTGTGTTGACCACAAAGCTGGCTTTTCTGATACATACACAAAACTGCTGTATGCAGCTCCCCTGCTGAATTCCAAATAAAGGTTTATTGCTGAATATTTTTGACATGCACAGGTTGCCATCATCTCAGAGCGTGAGATAATGGATGTAGTTTGTGGAATATTGTGTTATATATTCGGGAAATAAATCACACCCCAAGTTCCTTAATGTATATTTCATAGTGAGGCGTGTCTGTCTTATCTTTTCTTGTACAAATATAGGCAAGATCTGCAAATATTCTTAGGAAAAGAGGATAAATGTTTGGGGGAGCTAAAGTTCCTTCTTGGCTTCCTGAGAAGGTTTGCATGAATCGTCTGAGCAATGATCTGCAACCCAGCAAACTCCTTGCTTTTCCATAAAATTAAGCTCCTCAGAAGTGCATTCTATTCTGAGAGTAGGGAGCAAGAAAGAAAATAACCTTGCAGTATCCTTTATCCAAACAAGAGTCAGGATTTTTTTAAAGTGACTAATGACTGTAGGTGCCTTGAGACTCCATAAAGAGGTCTGATTTCCAGGGCTTAAGGTGTTGCCTGAAAATAGCAGCCCTGCTGGTGCCTCACGTTAGCCAACCTAATACAAAGGCACTCAAACTCACTAGATTTTTTCCTTGCATGAATGTCTAGTGCAACCTGGTAGTGATACTGTGTGGCAAATAACCTACAACCTTGGTGCTTCAGAGACCCCTCCATGTTTCATTACCTGCCCAAGACCAAACTATCTGTCCTGGTTGTTTGAATCAAAATTGCTGCAAATAAAATTGTCAGATAGGGAAATTTTGGAGGCTATCAAGACTGAGAGCTTCTCTACTTCCAAACCCCAACTGGGAAGAGCAGAAAATAAAGTGCTTTGCCCCTTTAGATGTCAAAGATAACCTCCAAGCTGTAAAACAATCAACTTGTGTGTTGTAGAGACCTCAAGCAGACAGACTAAAGCAAAAACAACTAAGGTGCCAATTTCAGCAACTGATCTCCAGGCCAGTGTTCACTTCAAAGGATACTTGTGATCATTTGAGTGTTAGCATTTCCAAACAACTAGTGTAAAAAGAAATATCCTGTACTGGGTCAAATGACTTTTTAAAGGAGTGTAATTCATTCCGACTCATATACCAGGGAACATGTGTTAAAAATAAAACTCCATGCAGCATATGAACTGTTACAATTAAAATAATGGAAGCCCACCCTCTAGGGTAAAAACGAATCTGCCTATACCAATGATAGAAAACAGCAGCGCAGCATTTAGAACCAGAAAACTGATGTTCCTCAACTGCATTTCAAAATGCACTCCCTGACCACCTTCAAGAGGGGATCCCTTGCTCGCAAAGACTTCTTTCTCCAGTAAGGCTGTAGGTGACTTAGGACAGCACTGGGCATGGAAAGTTTTATGGCAGATATTTCCATATTGGTTGCAAGCTCTAGGAGGACGGCGGATGGGAGACATTCAGTGTTGCGACTGGAAGTATTTACGGCACAAAACTTAATGTAAATTGGCCAACATAACGTGGCCTCTTGCCTCCTCTTTAATTGTAGAATTATGATACCATGTGCTGTAATTGAAGGAAAGGGAAACACGACCATATCTCCAGTCAACCAGAGTCTGCATGTCCTGGGCAATGTTGTAGCTTTAAGCACAACAATTAGGTGTGAATTAGCCACTTACATTCTGACTACCCATATAGTTTATTTTGCTTGTCATGTACAGTGTGTACCTGCCAAGACAGAGAAAGGAGCCTGGAAACAGAGCAAGAACGTTATCCACTGATAGGTCAACACTTGTCCACCACATTTACCCAGTCTGCTTTTCTGCAGCTGAGCTTTTCAGGCTAGAGAGTCTGTGCAGTCAGACCGGAGAGCAGAGACTGGGCTGGATTCCTGTCAAACCCCACTAATAAGGGCATGTTCACACGGGCCTGGGAGGAGGCCAGACATCACACCCACTGACTATTCACCACTCAAACCTCTTGCCTTGAGCCAGGTCATGTTTTCAGGCACCTCAGAAAGCTCTCACCTCCCAGGGAACCAAAACCCTGCCAGGCCTGTGAAGAGTATCTAAACTCTCTCTTCAACTGCTATCTTAATTGTAAGGTGCTCACACGCAGTGGCAAACCACAGACTCACTTGCAAGACAGCTCAGCTGTCTAAGTTATGTTCCAGCTGTCCATTGCCGATTCCCAGCTAAGACAAAATAATTGTCGTGTGAGCACTCAGTCCACTTCAGAAGAAAGTGGAACGGTTTCAAATCAACAGGCAACTGAAGTACCCCTGTGCTCCTCAGCCATGAATCAAAGCGCTTACACGAGCCACTCTGTCTCAGCTGAGAAGGGCTAACCAAAAAGCTGAAAGATCCCAGCCAAGAGTTTTAGTCACCGCAGTGTTCCCTGCCTTGGGATGGAAGTGTAGGAATCAAACCTCTCCTGCTTCTGGCCATTTTACATTGTCTGCTATTATGGGAAAATGGCCTGTGGTCAGGGTACTCCTGGACCCGAGTGGGCTCACTGACAGCTGATTTCATATCCTTACTCCAGAGTGGCAACACCTGATGCTGAGACATGTGGTCCCAAGCTATCGGTCAGGCACAAAGATAACCACAGAGAGAAGGCTTAAGCAAACTCATGAGCAAGTTTGTGGTAGTCAGGACATCATTAAGGTGACAGGAAATCCTGTGGACAAATGACACTAACTATCTTCCTTTGGCATGGTCCATACAACTGCCATGGTGTCTCTGGTTTGTTTGTCCTCTGTCCTGGGCAACGTGCACAGAGTGAAGAGGCCTTTTCTGATTCACAATGCAAATTCTATACAACAGGTCCACCACGTAAAATTACTGCTGTCTTCATCTTTGTAAGATTGGTCGCTCAGGGCTTTTTTTAGCCTGGTAGCCCCAAACAAACAATTTGTACCATCGTAGTGTTCAGTCTGAGCTTTCCTTTCCACCTTTGCATGCACCTGCTCTGCCCGACCCTCTATACCAGGATTTCTGAATATTACTTTTAAAAGGTGCTCAGGCAGATAAGTCAGCCTTGGACTCCTGGACAAGAAATTTTTCATTTCTTGGAAATGTGTTAAATTGTATCCAGGTTCCGCTATATGTAATACAGGACACTGCTGACGGACATCATCTGCTGACTGACAGCTCCAAGCTGGCTGGTCAGTTTGAGCTGTAATTGGCTCCAGTCCCAGTGAGGGTCACAGAGACTGTGAAACTAATGACCTGCTGGTTCAATCACACACACCCACAGCTGAAAGCCCTTCACAGGCTACCCATAAAATGGTCTGTGGACCTCCAATGGCCAAAAAAATTGCACATTGGGAACTCCTGTTCTGGAGGGAAATGCTGCCTGATTTCCACAAGAGGCTTTCTGTGTTAATCTGGTTCCTGTAGCACTGTCCTGGCTGCAATGTCATGTCTGCACAGATCTCTCTTCCCTTGCCATTTCCTCTAGATGCAATCCCAATACAAGGTGCCTTGTTTCCTCCTCATAACACAACTCAACAACCTCAGTTCCCTAACGTAAAAACAGTGATTGCATCTGCATGAGTTTCAGGTAGAGGCTGGCAGTTGGATCTTATCTCATTCACTTATGAAGGACCCTACCTCACATTTTAACTCTGATACAGCCTGTGCTCCATGAAAGGGTAAGAGAGGAGAGGGGAGTTTCTCTTGCCCATCTTTGAGCTGCACCGCTCAGTTATAAACAAGAACTTGGACTTTAATGAACGTGTCCTTCAGGTTGTGTTCAATCCTGCTACTTTGCTGCATGTGGTAATAACTGTCCCTCACGTGTAGACAAGGTGAACTTGGTGCACTGGCTTTGCACACCAGGGGAGCGGGGCCCTTGCTGGCAGAACACTGGTGTCACCCAGGCAGGCAACAGCTCAATGCCTTCTGACACAATTTCTCATTCACCAACTGTTAGCAAAAGGGAGCACTTTTGCTCCCGTTCCTACAAATCCCACAAGTATGGGATCAATGCACAAAGAAGCTGAATTAAGGCCATGTCAATGGTGTAATGTAAAATACAGGCACAAAGCTGGGAGCAGACAATGCACATACCCTCTTCTTCTCACTGAATGTCCTACCTAATAGACTTTCCTCTGGTCATGCACTCGCTGTTTTAACAGCACAGAATTAAACCTGGCTATATTAAAAACATTCAGTTGAAAGCTGCACATGAACATATCTGAACTCACGGTCCTGGTCCTTCTCCACTCTCATCTTCTTCTTCTGTCTCATCTCTTCTCCCTTCCCTCCTCCCCTCCCAGGCAGCATTTTTGCAGTTTATATCATACTCAACTCTGGCATTTCAGCAACACACTTGGAAGTTGCTCCTAGAGGCTAAACTTTATTCTCCCCTATGAGTTTTTTTTTGTTCCACTCTTGAACAGGCGTTTTGGAAGGACAAGTACTCACAGAACTATAGCACACGGCAATCATACTACATGTCCAGATGGTATGTAAATATTAATATTCACACAGCACTGAAGATTACAAGATAATTAGAGGCTGTATAACCATGTAACTCAGTTTATAAGGAGTATGACAGTTATAGGACCAATTTTGTCATTCTTCCAGGCCTGACTCTTTGGAATCTCTTTTTTTTTCCCTTTGTTTATGAGGAATTAATCATTTGTAGCCTGGTCCAAAACTCTCTAGAGTCAGTTCAAGACTTCCATTGACTGCGGCAGATTTTGGTGGAGATCTCTGATTAAGTAAACTCCCTTGAGTCCTTGGCAGCTCAGATCTCAAGCACATCACAGGCCTCATGTGACCTCACCTCTCAGCATCATCATCAAAGTGAGTTATCAGAAACCTGCCACATGAGATTCACCTTTTGGGAGTGATGGGAGGGTCAGGCAACACCTTTCATTTGCACAGAGGACATGCACGTCCTCGAGCACCCTAGGTCACGTACTGACAGAGTGTCATCAGGTTACTATGTCTAAGGGTCCACTGCCTGGCTCTGGTCCCACCTGGGCACAGCAGGCTGGGTCCTGCCAGTCAGCGACTCTCACATGGAGCCCAGAGGAGCAGAGGAGCCACGGGGCTGTGCCATAGCCAGCACCCTACAAAAGAATTGTGGAGTGGGAGCTGTAAGTGTGAATGAAACATGAGCACGCTTGGATGTCAGCAGGCACAACGTCAAGAAAGAGTGCTTCCAGCTCCCCTCTCTCCTCCCCAGCCACCATGTTTGATCACACTTTGCTGTTATGGTGGTAACATCTATTTCTCTTTCTGGCTTGCACACAGTTATGGAGCTAGTCCATTAGTCACATAAATACAGCCCTTGGTGGATTTTGACCCTAATGCTCTATGGGAGCTGTTTACAGGCACTCTCTGCTTTTTACAGATTTATTGCATTGACTGTTTTTCTGTTAGCTCTGGATGGGTAGCAGACATTGTGAGGATGAGATGCCAGTGGACAGGTTCCCTCTCAAGTATTGTAAGAGCCCTTTGCAGAATCAATCTGTCAACAGACTACCTCCCTTTCTGAGAAATGGATGTGTTCTAAACTGCAAGAAAACTGATTGGTAAATAGCAAAACAACAAATAATAAACACTGGCCTTTTTAACCTTAGGATGTGGGTCCTTAATTAATTATGTTCACAGAGAGGCATTTCAGAGAAGTTCACAGATAGGTAATGAGCAATGGCATCTCTGCTCAAACAACGAGAGCTAGAATAACGTTTTATGGCATTCTCCCTAAACACAAATAACCCACTTAGAATACCATTTTATTGTATCTTCTGTGCATACATTCAATAAAACCCAGAAATGTTACAGTGAGATGTTTATGAGTCTTTTGAAGTGAAAGTGTTTCTCAGGTAAATACATGTGTTTTAGGTGTTTCTTGGTACAGCATGTTCTGAAGCTGTCGCCATCCTACATTTCTGGAAGACTGGACCGAAACAGGTCTTATTTAAAGCCAGTATTTCACCAACAGGTTATTCCATGGTACACACAAGAAAGCAATTCATAATGTAATATCTAGATAGCCCACACTTTGCAACAATTCAGTTATCTATTGTTTCTTCCTCTGCCTATATACGCTCTGTGCCCTGGGGGCTGTGGTTTCACAATACAGCAGTCCACCACAACCCAGCAGTTTATTCCCCACACCCTCTGCAGCTCCTCCCTGCTCTTTTGTGTACCCACCAGAACAAGCTGGCTCATGTTTTGGGCAAAACTTCTTCAGCAAATAATGCTTGAGCTGCAAATAGCTTGCAATTGCATTTGTAAATACATATTTTAAAAGCTTACATTGTAGTGCTAGAATATGGACTGTGAATGCTTTCTCCTACCCACTTAGACAACTTTGTGTGTATCCATTGTAGGATGAATCCCAAAACATTACCATTGACTGCAATTTAATATGTGTCTTTTGCAGTTGTTTTAAAAAGACAAGCCAATGTATCATTTATTCACATAAGTTTTCGCAGATAGCAGTCTCTCATTGACCCCTGAAACCAAATACACAAAGCAGGCTGAACTGGATTTCGGCTTTGATGTTGAATGAATATAAATAAAATTGCTTGCTGTTATTAATTTATACTACTACAATTTTATTTGCATGTAAATGATTGTGATTCAATTTTGTAATTACTGATTGTTCAAAGCTAAGGAAAGGAGTGATCTGAATTACCTCCGTTCTCACATGAATGTCTTTTGCCTGTGTCATGCAATCAGTAAGGGACAGGAGGTGGCCATGGATTGCAAGCTCTCTGCTGCTCTTTCAGCAGCGTGTGGAGCTGCAGAAACAGTGGTAATGAAACCTTTGCAGAAGCACTAGTTGTTGGACTTCATGTTTGTAAATTTCACACCACAGTGAATTTCCTCATGAGTGTCTGTAGCTGCATGTTCCTCTGAACAGCAGTGCGTCTACATTTAAATAAAGGTCCTAGTATTGTTCTAAAAATTAGGCTTCATTAATGGAAGTAGATGCTCTGCATTCCCCCCGGAATTATGCTGCAACAGATACTAATGGGTCACAGTGTGTTATCAAGTCTTTTCTACAAACTTCTGTGAGTCACTGAAGTCAGTTAATACCAACAGGTGTAGAACAAACTCTTACTTCGACTGAGAGAGATTTTGTGTTCAGAGCTCACTGTAGAGGACAAGAGGGTTACAGCTTTGCATTTGGGAAAGAAGTGATATCTTTCCACCATGTAAGAGCAGTTCCAGCTCCTGAGTGAGGCATCAGGACGTACGGCAAAGAATATGGGAATGAGATCATGGGACAAAGAGGCATCAATGGACATTTCACCAATTACATACTCAAAACCAGGCAAAAATACAATACCTTCCAGAATATACATTAAAGCAATGAACCAACCAAGCTATTTCTTTATCTTGATTTTTTACATTTATTCATATTTACTGGGCATATTCAACTAACAGGAAAACGATTAAATTTGACCATGGAACTAGACAGTGGACCAAGAAATGTCATAAATACACTTTCTGATGATATTCAATGCAGCTATCTGATGGTGCCAGACAGGATGATCCAATGGCTTACCGCAAGGAGGCTGCAGCAAGTATTGCCTGTATGAGTGTTCTGCAAGAGCATGAAGTGCTCTGTCCCTCTATGTGCAAGATTGTCACAGGGTCATTTGGTGACACCCAAGTACAGAGGGAAAACTTTCTAATTATATCTCCGCTCAACCCCATACAACACAACCTTTTCTATAGCATTGTCTCTGTATCTTACTTGGCCTTGTACTTTCAGGTGCCCACACATAAACTGCGAGCTCCTGGACAAAGTCAAGCACAAAAAGGAACCCTAAAGAGGGTAGAAGCAAGGACAGGTATCCTGGGAGGAATACAGAGAAATTGTCCAAGCAGCCAGGGTACAGATTAGGAAAGCTAAAGACCTGATAGAATAAAATTTGGCTATCAAGGGCAACAAGAAAATCTTCTAAAGGTACATCCGTGATAAAAGGAAGATTAGGGAAAATGTGGGCCCTCTCTGGAAGGAAACAGGAGACCTGGTTACCCAGGGTATGGAGAAGACTGAGGTACTCAACGACTTTTTTGCCTCAGTCTTCACCAGCAATTGCTCCAGCCACGCTGCCCAAGTTGCAGAAGGCAAAGGCAGGGACTGAGAGAACGAAGAACTGTCTACTGTAGAAGAAGATCAGGTTTGACACCATCTAAGGAACCTGAAGGTTCACAAATCCATGGGACTGGAGGAGGTGCATCCATGGGTCCTGAGGGAACTGGCGGATGAAGTTGCTAAGCCACTATCCATATCTGAGAAGTTGTGACAGTCCAGTGAAGTTCCCACTGACTGCAAAAGGGGAAACATAACCCCCATTTTTAAAAAGGGGAAAAAGGAAGACCTGGGGAACTACAGGCCAGTCAGCGTCACCTCTATGCCCGGCAAGATCACGCAGCAGATCC
>Ga0065711_1031401_pt1 | contig 29785 bp, 19 predicted proteins | sample Hoacrofraction12_FD_59098 | JGI IMG/M metagenome (GOLD analysis project Ga0065711, IMG submission 59098) | Hoatzin crop microbial communities from Cojedes, Venezuela - Epithelial fraction 12 v2 (version 2) | ecosystem: Host-associated > Birds > Digestive system > Esophagus > Crop | place... | reverse complement strand
GTGTGTGGGGGGGTGTGTGTGTGTGTGTGTGTGTGCACGCGCGCGCGTGTGCGTGTGTTGAGCGGTTTTCTCATTTGATATTTGTTCCTCTTTATGATGTCTGCTGGCTTTAGGGAAGTTTTGCAACAGATCAGCTTTAGGGAAGTTTTGCAACAGATCAGGCCGCATGTTCATTGCAGCTTTGGGTTCAGGTGACTGTAACAGGCTGTGAAAGGTGTCCCTGGAGGTGGGCGCTGGGTTCCTGCCCTTAGGCCAAGGAGGGATGGAGTCAACTCATGGTGCTTCATGAGATCTGCAATTCCTGTTTCAATGCCAAGTGCCATAGGACTCGGCTCTTAGGAGAATAAAGGGAAGATGAAAATGAATAGAGATGAAAAATTACTGTATTGGCCACTGGAAAATTCTCTCTTTTTTTTTTTTATTTCTGTTTATTTAAATCGGGGCATTGTTGGTATTGCTGAGTGTCTTCTTGGATCCAGAGGGGAGTTTTGGATTTACTTCATCGTTTTTACATCTGTAATGCTACATGTTTGGCTCTGGTTTATTTATAAAGAATGGCTGCTTAATTAAGGTGTCTTTATTCAAGACAAATGTCCTGCAATGTATTTAACAGAATTTTTACTTCTGTTTTAGAGGTACACCCCTGGATAGTAAGATCAGTTAATGCAGCATTATTATTAATTAAATCTAATAAGTAAGAGCTTGGTGTAGACTTACCAGAAAGTGCATGAAGACAATTTTTAGTTATTTATGAGTACCTCCGTTTTACAATTCTTATGCTCGCAAGAGATACATAGTTCTATTTTATTATTTTCGCCTTTAGAGTTCATTCCTCGCACTAGATAACCTTTTTTGGCTTCTGTGCTACAGGGCAGGCAGAGTTGGCAGAATTCGTTTATCGGAGTTGGTTGCTTTCCACCAAACAATTTCACTGTTGACCAAACAATGTGCTTGTTTATATCAGAAGGTTACTCTCATTGTGAAATCCTAGTAACTGTCACAGTGGAGACACATAACTTTAGGTTGCTGAAGAGATCCTTCCTGGGTTTCAAAGCAGCCTCTCAGTAGCCCTCCTAGAAAGCTACAGTCAAGCCCATCCCATGGTTTCCATCACTGTTGCTCTTGTGTTGAATAGAGCTGGTTTTTGTGGGAGTGAGTTGCTTCCAAAGGAGGTAAGCAGGGGTAATCCTGTTGTTGAGTAAACTATACCTAAGAGGATTAAAGAGGTGACACTTGTATCCTCTGATCATTCACTTCTGATGAAGACTAGAAAGGGGGCTATATTATTCTAAATGCACCGGTTTTATGCCATGTCTAACTGGGGACGAGGCAAGTGAGTTGCTTCCCCTCAGAAGTCCCCTTTGGGGGCATCTGTGACTAGCAGATGGACTCTTGTAACATCAGCATGGCTTGGTTACACCAGGAAATAGTGCAGCCTAAATGGAGCAGACTTACAGAGTAAAGCAGTTGCTGCTGTGGACCCACCATCCACACAGTAGTAATTTCAAAGGGCATTGCTCCTGGATAGCTCTAATCCAGCCCTGTTGACTGCATGTCTATTAGTGCTGGGAGTACACTGCATGCCTCTGGAGCACATCTTCCAGGGTCGTTTCATCCTAACGTTTACATCCTTGGAGCCTGCTCTGTGATGTGAACCAAATCAGTGGGGGTGATCGAGAGGTGTAGTCCAACGCTGCACTGCTGATCTGCAATAAAGCACTTACACAGAGGCACCCTCTATATTTTGCAGCAAGAAAAAGCTTAGAAAGTGCTTCTAAAACAACCCACAGTCTGTATGCATCTGTCTCGCCTAAAACCTTCTTTCTGTCTTTGATAAGTCACTTGGGTTCAGATCCAACTCATCTAATACCAGGGCCACCTGTCTCCTGTTAAGCCTTGCTGAATTTTTTTTTTTTTTGGTCTTTCTGAGTTCCCTGGCTGTGAGCTTGGCCAGAGCTTGTTCTGCCGCGGCGGGGGCTCGAGGTGGAGTCTGCCATCCAATTACCCAGGCCTTGTCTCCTAACAGCCCTTAAGTGGTTGCTGAAGGATGGTTCATCCTAAATCATTCTTTCCATCAGCTTTTTTGCTCTGCAGCAGACTCTTGTTTGTTTAAACCAATATAGTCACATATAAAACACTGACAGCACATGTTCAACATACTGGTAATAAAGAGGGCATCCTTTCAACAGCTTGTCTTCTTCAGCAATCCTTATTTTTGTGTACCGATGAAATCTTGCAGGTAGGGATTTTGCTTTCAGGGAGCCATTAGGTTGAGCATTCCTGTAAATCTCACCCGAACTATGCATCTAGCATAATCATGTTTTTTTTTTTAAAAGATGATAAAGGCAAATAGATGGAATGTAATACCCCATTAGCTAATAATGCATGCTCTGCTGAGCTGGGTTTCTTTTCCATGCACGTTATACACAGTGCTCTAGATATTGTGGCCAAATTCTTCCCTGGTCTTATCATTTTAACACAGAGACAGACTCTACTGAACACGTGTATGGAAGTGGGATGTGAAGCCATGGCAATGCCCAGAAGTTGTGCGAGCCTTGCAGCAGCAGCCACCCCGCTGTAGGCAGTTTGGCCCAGCAATGCCACACATAAAGTAGTAGCATGGTAAAGGCTCCAAGCAAAACTGCTTTTCACGTTTGAGCAAAACAAATGCCCAGCATGAAGCAAATTACTTCAGGAAAGTGGATGCGGACAGGTTTGCATCCAAGAGACTGCAGTACAAGAGCCAAATGCTGCATTGATTTAGAGGACCTGGAAACAAAGGCAAATGAGTGGTTTGGTTGGTTTAGGTGAGTTTTTTCCTTTTAGGAGCATTTTAAGCATCCATACTGAGTAATAAGTGTGACCTGATGTGTGGTATGTTTCAGGGTCTCTGGCTCTGACCCATTTCCCACTGGGAAGATACAGAGAGGAAAGCCCAAAACCTTCCGAATTGGCTTCCACGTACAACACTTTCTAAGTTTCAACAGTGTTTTAAAGTAAGCTGTACGTTTTCCCCCTACACCATTCAACCCACACAGTCTCTGCTGCAGGGATGTCACAAGGTGAGCACCAGGAGTGGCATTGCCCTACACCCAGACAATGTGGTGGGAGCTGAAGAGTTTCCTAGATGTTAGTGTTATGAGACATAATGTCCTGAAAATCATTCTTACAAATATATCTTAGGATATATTCCCAAGTGGGTTTTTTTTTATCCCCTTGGAGAGAATGTAGGGATCTGTTTTTTAGGCTATAAATTATTCAGTGCAAGGACTTTTGTTTTCTTTTATGTCTCAAATGCACTTCATGCCACTGTATGCTCAGTCCAAGCCAAGTAATGTATTACCATATGAAAACATCCCATTTACATTCTATCAAGGTTCCTTTTATTCTCTCATAGAAAACTCAGACATCTGAAAACCAGATATGGGTAAATCACACAATACTGACTATCTGAAGACCACCAGCTCGAAACTAGTCGAAACCCAGAGCTCTGCCCCATGACAACCCACCTCCCTACAGTTCATGATCTGTCAGTGGTACAAAGCTGCCACAGAGCTGGCCTGTATCGGAGTGTAGCTGGGGAATATGGCCCCACGTGAAAAATAAAGGCAAAACCACACAGAACATCCAGTGAGGGGAAAAAAAATACAGTGAGGAAATTTCTTAGGTACAAGTTCTGATGATCTTGTGAATTCCTGTACTCTGCATAGCATTAAGGATCATTAAAATGAAAACACTCTGCCTTTATAGCCAGAAAAGGAATCTATACCACTTATATGATAATACCATGAAGCTACATATAGGTTCATGAAATATGGATGTGCGTATATGCAACATACTCTAACTTAAATTTGTAATGCTAAGTAAAGTAACTACTTGCAAAACACACATTCATTCAAAAACATTCAAGTGGTGAAGGCTTAATTTGATTTACCATAGGTTAGCACTTTATTATTTTCCTGTTATTGTGACATTTTGGTGTGCTTGTTATGCAGAAATTCTGGCATTGGATCTTCTAATATTTATGTTGATCGATGGGAGGTCATTGAGGTTCAGCTCGGGGTCATCTTCTGCTTCTCCCTTTTCCAGACAGCTATCTCTTCTGTTAGATACCTGTTTAGATCTTGGATTCTCTACTTTAGAAACTGCATCTAAATTATGCATGTATATTCTATATTTGGACTTGCACCATACATGCAGATTATGTGGGATTGTTACTATTTTGTAATTATATTTTTACAGTTTAATGATTTTACATGCTTATAGATGTCAATAGCTATATATACAACACAGTGCCCAAATACACAGGACATTAATTTCTGTTGCAAAGAGTTTACAAACTAAGGCTACACATGTTTGGATTTGCACACTGTAGACTTCAGTGAAACCGCTTCCAGCATGTGAAGGTTAGCGTGGGTATAAACCTTTATGGGTCTGCCGCCTAGAGACTAAATGCACTAAATGAAAAGAGGAGGCGATCGTAATGAGAGAATAAAAAAATACATCCTGAACTCTCAGAGGGTTAGGGCAAAGATTAAGAGACTCTGGATTTATCATCTTAATATCATTTTATATGGCTGAATTATGGCTTCAGGTTGCAACTGTTGTGAATTGTGAAGTAAGCATACAAATTCACTGAAACAACCCAGAGTAAAACATGCTTTATTAGAAAATGAACTGTAGGAGATTTAATAAAAATAATGGTGCCTTAGCTGTGAAAGACTTCTCTATTGCTCATTGGTGCTATATAATTGCTTTCAAGTGTCATGTTTTTGGAAAAGAAAGAAATACTGATGATTTGAATGATCAAGAGAGACCCGGACAGATCCTGCTGTGTCGGTGGGCCTGACCCAAGGCACGCCAAGCGCTGCCGCTGGCATCCCCAGCCTTTGGCTCGCTTCCCTCAGCCGCAGGAGCTGCAGCTCCAGGATGAACTTGCAATCCAGCCTCTGCTTAGTTAAACGGGCAGACATTGCAAACTTTGAACACAAAATGCTGCTTGTCCACCTGGACGTCCTAAGTACGGGGTATTACACAGGCTGAAAGATCAGCCTTGTCGGGAATTGATGCATTTTTAGGAATTAAACTTCAGTACTATTTCAAGATATTTCCCCCAGCAGAGGCTGTCTGTAGCACAGTTTGCAATCGTGGGCTACCCTGCAGATTTGGGGATGCTTAAAAAAGGTACAGTGAAGCCTGTGGCTCTGCCGGTTGCCCAGGGGATTTGGTGCATGGGGAGTTAGTAACAGATGGACCACATGGGGTGTTCAGCCTTGCTCTTGCTGATGCTTCGTTTCATTGCCAGTAAGTGACATATTAAAGCTTTCAAATACTGTATCTCATGCTCAGTGTGGACATTTTGTTGGGGCTGTCTGTTGGAGGACTAAACCTGATTCTCCTGTTGTTCCACCAGGACCCTGGGGCCGAGACTTGCCCTAGCAGAGGGTGGTGTGTAATTGCAGACAAGAACCGACAAGGGCAAATCAAAGATAAACTCTCTTCCTGCAGTTTGATACATTTATAAACACTTGTTTTTTTCTTGCAGCATTTCGGACAAGTGTCTAGCAGTCTATTTTTCCTTGGGTTTATTTTTTGAAGTCTGTTTCTCCCCAGGAAGTTGAATGGATGAGCAAGAGTTTGATATTATCTGCCCCTTGCTGTGGAAAATGTCAAAGGCATGCCATGACAAATGCCACTGCTCTCCTATTTCATAGGCAAGAGCATCAGTTGTCAGTCACACACACACTGGTAGGGTATATTACCACGGAAGTAAAGCTGGCTTTTACCCAGATCCACATTTGTGGAAGAAAAAATGCCTGTGCATTCCTTTGTGGCAGAAATGAAAACCAAGATCAATGACTTACTCTTTTTAAGTCTTATGTGCAAGGTAAAACCACTCTTTCACTCTGTGATAATGTCAAGTGGAGAGAAATATACACCTAGTGAGGTCATGGTCAGTTCAGGAAAAATATGTTAAAGAATAAATTGCCTGCCTTTTCTCTCTGTATGTGGTGGTAGGCAGTGTTCTTTTTTGTAAAGAAAAAGAAATTAAATGGATGATTACCGTATCTGTATTAAATATAATGAAAATTAAAAATGATGGGAAATGTTATCTATTTATTTTTAATCAATGGGCTATTTCTACTCTTTGCTTCCTGGCTGTTCCAGCTCTTTGGTGAAGGCAAGCTGCTTCCGGCTTGCTCAACACATTGATTTAAATGTTGTCAGCTGCATTTTGCAACACAGCCCCATAGGTTTCCTAGTATTTATGGCACTGTGAGGGTGAGATATTCATGGAGCCACTATGGAGAAACTGGAAACCAGGGGATACTGTGCTCTTTGGGGTAGGAGGGAGATCTCCTGGCTCGGATATCCACAAGGAGATGAGTGCAATTGCCCACTGATTATGAATGGTAGTCTTTTATCAGGAAAACCAAGAAACCATCCTGAAAGTGTGAATCGGGTGAGAGCCAGATCCGTATCCAGATATTCCAGAGCTTTAACCACAGCAAAGAGCTGGTAGAGAACCGCGAGGTGCAGCTCCTTGCTCTGTAACAGAGATGACCATGGCATAGGGTGTGGGGATACCTTGAGCAGTGTTTGCCACCTCGGATGGTCCCATCAGTAACGGTGGGAGGTGGTGAGGGTGCCACTGGACACCGCTTCTCCCATTTGCACAGAGCAGCATGCATGCAGCGTGGCAGCCATTCTGAAAGCTCCCTAAAGGCTGACTTGCCCACCGTGGCTATTATTTTAGTTCATGAAGAGTGGGGAAATGTGAGAAAAAATGAGGTGGTAACGTTTCGAACAAGTAGATAACAATAACCGGTAATCCTGAACCTTCAGTCCTCGACAAAGTAATGTAAGAAATATTGAGATGATAAAATCTGTAAGTACCTTGAAACCCATATAAAAGGTAAGAGACCTAAACTCTCATGTTTCGGATAGCTTTTACAGTTCTCAAATTCAGAGGCTGAATTTCTAATTTTTGTTGCCTTTCGGCTTGACTACCTGGTAGGGTGACTACAAAATAACTCATGATACTGAGTCCAGAGGTACCAGCTGACCTGGTAATATTCTGCAGTAACATTCTGTGCGGACAGTTCTTCTGTGCTGAGCACTTTTTCATTTAAATTGATCCGTTTCTAGAGTGATCTTAAAGTCAGAAGCTGCATCAGGAAAAAAAATAAAATCAAAATTTGGAACGTCCACAGCTGAGGATTTGCTCAAGAACAGTGTTTCTGTTTTGACTTCAGTCCATAATCTGAATTTGCTGTCCCATGTAAAAAAGCACTGCTTCTTAATACGAGTTTCTGTGTTAAGTAATATTGTGATAAGTATTCCAAGTTCTTTTTCCTTTATAGATAAACTCTGATCTTGCCTTTAGTTAGTGTAGCCCTGTATTTAACTCAGACTTTTAAGTAATTTATTAAAATTACCATTGGGCAAGATCTCCCTTCTTGGTCCTAGCACATAGCACAATATTCCAGTTTGGGGGATCCTAACTGCTGCTACAAAATTTATAATAGGTGGCTGAAATGAACACTTTGCTTTCTGTGTGTAGATCTGTTCTTCCAGCGTTGTGCACCCAAGGTTGAAATCTGGATCTCTCAGACAGGAGGTTTTCCAAACTATTGCTAACTTGATTGCCTCTTTATTAAAATTACAAAACTGGTCATTAGAGGAAAGGCAATACTTACAATCCGTCTACATTTTATAACCGGCCAACTCCAGAGCCTCACAAAATCCTTCTTGGAAAGGAAGCTGGCTGTGAGAGTGATCACATGGAGTCCATACTGGCTGAAGGACAAACAGTCGTGTATCAATTTGGAGAGAAATAGTCATTAGGGGTGCTTTGGGGATTGGTGTTAAGCCTCGTTTTATTTAATGAGCTGAAAGATGGAGTAAACAGCAGATTAATGCAAGGTTTTTCGAAGTCATGAAGGGTTGCATCACTTTGGAAAAAAAGAATAAATAGAGGGGAAAAATAAAAGGGGGGGAGGAGGGAAAAGCCTGGCCAACATAGTAAAATTCAGGTTATAATATGCAGTTAAAACAACTGCAAAAGATATAATCTAAGAGCTAGATAATCAGTTGGGGGAGGAAAATGGATTTAGGAAGTGATAATGACTTCAGGCAGTTGTGGAAAGCAAAATGAGTCTAATGTTGCCGTGCAGACCTGGAGCACTGAAAAGGCCCCCCCAGTTTAGTGCTCTATGGGTAAATGTCACAGGTGGATATCTCTTTAATGCCACAGAGGAGGCCACCATTAAAATATTGAGGACGTTTTGTTCTGAAGGCCGGAATTTTCATAAATGCTGTGTACTTGCCAAAACCTGCTTCCAGTGAGGATCCTGGGAGTTTTGCCATTGATTTCAATGGGAGTAGCTTTGGGCCATTGCTGAGACCTTTCTAAAATTGACCCATAAAACACAAAAGACGCTGACAAGTTAATTTGGCCTCAGAGGTAGGCAGCCAGAATGATTAGAGTGATTCATTTAAAAGACAATATTAAAATAATTGACTACATGTTGGCTGCACGGATGTTTGGCTAGATAATTGCTTAAGCATCGGTTATCTGTGGGTAGCACCAAAAACTGCTATGCTAAAAAAGGATCAGAAAGGTCTAAGGGGGGGGACGACATCTGGAGTGAAAAACAACTAAGTGAAATAAAGGTTGAAATTAAAAGTCGTTTTCCAAGATGAAGGTCAGCTGAGGACTAGTCTTCAAAAAGGAGTGCTAGGTTTAAAATACAGTTAACACAGCACATGATTATAATAAAGCAGTGTCCAAGTGGAGGAGAAGGGACACAAAAATGACCTGAGGACTGGAGCACCTCTGCTACAAGGACAGGCTGAGATAGCTGGGGCTGTTCAACCTGGAGAAGAGAAGGCTGCCAGGAGACCCAGTTGTGGCCTCTCAGTACTTACAGGGGGCCTGTAGGAAAGATGGGGACAATCTTTTTAGCAAGGCTTGTTGTGACAGGACAAGGAGTAATGGTTTTAAACTAAGTGAGGATAGGTTTAGACTAGATATAACAAAGACTTTTTTTACAGTGAGGGTGGTGAAACACTGGCACAGATTGCCCAGAGAGGTAGTGGAGGCCCCATCCCCAGAAACATTCAAGGTCAAGTTGGACAGGGCTCTGAGCAACCAGGTCTATTGAAAATGTCCCTGCTCACTGCAGGGGTGCTGGGCTAGGTGACCTCTACAGGTCCCTTTCAACCTATAACATTCTGTGATTCTAGGTGGACTCTTTCTTTTCTGATCTTAGTTATTGCATACAAATTAATTGTATACATGTTTGTGAACAAGAGTTAAATGTATTTTCATTGCCTGACAACAAACATTTCTCATCCCAGACACAAGGCAATAATTTCATGTTTTCTTGCATCTTTCTGAGTGTTTACACTTCTCTAAATCCCTGCTGTTATTCTGCCGTGATACAGGTTTAAGAAGATATCAGAGGCTCAGTTTCTTTTATGAAGTGGTGGCATTTGGGGACAGAAATGGGCAAAGAGATCCCCAAGTCTACAAAAAGCACTCAGATGGTAGCTCTGTGTTATTGTTCATGGGTGGAGAATATTGTACTGATGTCTCTCTGACAGATTTCCTCTAAAGAGATGATATGCTTCATGGAAAATGACTAGGTATGATTTGTCAGTACAGCTGGAAACACTGTTTAGGAGAATCTGAATGCAGATGTTTAATTTAGCTTTCATCTGGGGTCTGCTAATGGACACATTGTTAAATACACCATTTCACATTTCACTGCAAACCACACCACACTGCTGAAAACTTTTCAGGGCTGATTGTCATTAGTGCCCATCAGTATGAAAGGGCTCAGCAGAAAATGATGCTCCTCCTGACATGAGATGAATGGTGCAAAACTATGTCGGATGTTGCTGCCACCAAGCTTATCACATAGAGGCTATCTGAGGACATCAGACGGTAAATTCCTGGGTTTCATTAAGAACCAAACTAGGGTGGTATGATATTGAGACACTGAAAATTGTGAAATCCAAGTTAAGGGGAATTTCAGATGTCTTGTTCTTCAGATATCTACTTTTGGTTTATTATTTATCCTTATTTGATGTTTCATATTTCGTATTCTCACCCCAACCCAAATATAGTGAAATTTGCAACGCAAAAAAGATCACAGTGTTACTACACATGAAAAAATCGCTACTGCATTTGTTAACCTTAATCTATGGTCTCATCTGAAAAATATTTTATTCATAAATGTGTATCTGCAAATCTAAATGTAGTATCTACATAAAATATCATCATAAAAAGCTATACAAAAATATTGGAGGATAAAGAGGTGAAATCAATCTTTTCACTGATATTCTGAATTAAAAAAGCATTTTTCAATTGGCTTTTATAAGTAAATGTCTTGACAGTGAGGTGAGCAACAGATTTAATGGTCTTGATGTATTTCAGTGAAGATGCAGCAAGTTTGAGGATGAGGAAGAGGGAGTCTGACTATAAGATTCAGTATCGCCATGCTCAAGCAGTCAAAGATTTTGATTCCACTTCAAAAATAAATAAATAAAAATGAAAAAAAATTCATTTGCCTTAGGTCTTTCAAAACAGATTAAAAAGAAGTAGACAATGTTGTTTACCTAATGGTTTGTGACACTTCAGAGTTTCATTCAACACTACCTATCATCTTTCTGTGATGTTAAGCAAATGCTGATATCCTTTCCTATTTCCAATGGTTTTTCCTAATTTTTTTCATTATTGGACGCTGGAGAGGAAAAAAGGTCAAATATTGTCAGATGTATGCTATTGCCAGAAAGCTGACAAAATGGAAGACTGATAGCAAAACATGAAAATTGCAACTGGGGAAAAATCATTCACAAACCATGAAAGAGAGTGCAGGGGCAAAGCACAGGCCATGGAGATACTTGACACAGGGACTGCTTTGTGCTGCTCGGGCAGGGAGGGATTTATATGCTCCGGGTGAAATCCCTACCACGTCTGGGCCACAGAGGTCCAAAGCTACAGTGTCAATGCTGCGTCACCACCATGCGTCTGTCTAGATGGTCAATGACAAATGCACAATGATTTTACAAGCCTTTTGGTACAGTACTTTCGCGATACATGCTTCTTTTGGGAAGAATTAGTGTCTAAATACCACAATAGATTTCTGTTATTTGCAGTCTTTGAGGACTGTTTAGCACTGACTTGTATGTGCAAAAGTTACACTTTATTATAAGTCCAAAGCATTTGGAAACTAGTTAAACCTAATATAGAGTAGATTTTAAAATTATAACATGTAAAATTCATGAAATTCTAAAGTTTTCCATGAACTATCAAAAATCATGCGTTTCTATGCAGTCGCAAAAATCATAAACTGGCATGATGAACCTCTAATCCCATGACTTCAAGAGCAATGACCTTATAAAAAACCTTCAACGACCACAAGGCTTGAAATAAAGTCCCAGAAGCTGAAAGAAGAGGTCGGGCAACACTAGTTAGAGGTAATAATCATTTCTTTCCAATTAAGCTCACCCTAAGTTTTTTTAAGTGGCTAGGGCCAACCCCAGCAAATAATACCCATATGGGCACCAAATATGGATTTATGCTCATGGAATTGCATGTATCTTGTCTCATGTGCTGTGTGGTCAAAGCAGAACTCCAATATATGTTCTTGCAATATTCCATGTATGTACATATATGCATAGATAAACACATGAATGATGGTGGAATCTATATGAACAGTCAGTGAAATATTTTAAAATCATAGAACTATTTACATAGGGCTCAAAAATTATTTTTGAGTGATCCCAGTGCTGATGTACAAGAGGCAATACCCCCATGTCCTCCTCTACCCCTTTTCTGCCACCAACCTTTAAAATGCAATCTATTTATTCCAAAATCAAATTTACAGCTTGCTAAACTTTTTCTGTGTGTTCAGAATGCACCCAGAGAATGAATTTATCAGAAGTAATTAATGTTTTTATAGCTGACGCTGATTGCTGCGGCATCACATTTCGGCACTGTATATAATTGCAAATCATTTCCTAGAGGTGTAATGCAAAAGCAGAAGATGCCTTTCGGAGTAGTGTAGTGCCCATGGAATGTAAGATTAATGCTTGTATAGCACAAAAATACATGTAAAGGCTCACTATCTTTTCTTTTTTTTTTCCTTTCTAACCTTGTTGATATCATGAATATCAATGTACATCTTTTTCTTTTTTTTTGAGATAATTTAACACTCCATTTAGTCATCCACGGTAATGCAAATCATATCAATTCTGCTGCCAGACTACAAGGTGATCTCCATTGTATCTGTTGGAAACAAGAGATCCATTTTTCTTCATTTATTTTTATTAAAAGAAAAATTTTTCTTTTTAAGCCTTTTGATAAGAAACAAATGAGAATTCCGGGAATTTTATTCAGGGAGTGAAGTTGTAACCATCCAGAAGTATGACCCTTTACTCCTCAGTTTTTCTGTCTGCCTCCTCTCCCTCCTTCCCTCTCAGCCTATTTGCATAACACAATTAAGAGAGCAGTAGTAATTACAGCAGCACCCGAGGAACAGACAGAGTATTGCAGATTTCTTGTAGGAAGCAGCAATGCTGCCCTGCATTTCAAAACCTGCAAAAGAGCATCTGGAGTCTTGGCTAACTCCCAGGTCTACCTGAAATGTCCTAAAGTGTCTTCTTCAGGGTACTGTGAGTCATGCGTGGGAAGTCCTCTCCCACCCACCATGGTGCTGCCTGGTCTCTCATGTCATCATCGGAACCACCAGAGGCATTGATCTCCTTCAGAGCAACGTGGTCCCCTCAGTGTTTCATTCTTCTGAACTGTAGTTTGTGATAATACAAAGGCATAAGTTATTGGACACTAGAAGGGGAATATTTTTTCAAATACTAATCAATGGAAAAAGGTTAAGAACCCATGTGGAGTGTTTCTTGGTTTGATTTGGATGGGTTTATACTTGTGATTCTTGCTGGTAACATTAGTTGCAGATATTTTGTGTTCTTGTGTGTATCAAGTTCATGCCTCAAGGCTTGTCCTACCACTAAAGGCTACTGAAGCACATATCTTAGAATGAGGAAATTCAGTATGGAATTTCAATATTGTATTGTACCTCCTCTACTCAGGATCAGTTATCACCATTGCTCAAAGCCTCTGAGGTCCTTTCTGGCCTTACAGCAGCTCCATGAAATGGGAGGCATCAGAGCAGGGCTGGCTAATCAAAGCACCAGAATAACAGCTCCTGCCCTGTAGAGCTGCAGTGGGACAGCAGCATATGTTGATTAGTGCCATCCCATCCTTCTGAATATATACCTGTTGATATTAAAGGTGCAAAAATCTATTTTCTGTTTAATTTTATTGCACAAATACAAAAATGAGAGCTGAATACATGCTGTAAATGAGGAAAGACCTCAAGGACTTGTACCTTTATGGCATACATCTGATAAAAAGGCATTTAGTGTTTCAGAGAAGAAACCATATCTGTGAGAAAGTAGGATTTTTTCTGATTGTATATGTCCAGGTGCCAAGAGAAACACAAAACTCTCTGGCTGTGCCTTCAAGCCAAATATAGATGATGTTTTTTTTAATTTTAGAAAAGTTTCTCTATTTTGGTTGATCTAGGATGGGCTTGCACCCAGATGCAGGATAAGGACTGACACATGCAGTACCTGAGAACATCTTGATATTTCTGCCTGGCACATAAGGCAGGTTGCTGCAAAGTAGAGAGGTGCTGCAAACACTTATGAAAATAAATACATAAAATCCAAAAGGCAAGTGGAATGCATCAGAGCAGAGTAACAAACTGCAAACAAAAAAACCCTTCCCCTGCTTCTGCAGGAAGTTCTGGAGGAGATGGGCTCCTGGGGACCATCCAAAAACTCTTCCATCCTGCAGCTCCCAGTCATCTCGGTGATGCAAGCTGCGGTGGTCCAGGTTGCATGGACCTCCCAGGGCTCTGGAGCGATGCACCAGGGCTGCAGGGAGGAAAAGGAAGGCAAGGCTGAAGACCTATTGCGTATAGTGGGTTCTTGGTTTCTCATGGTGAATGCTGGGGGGGTTTATGCAAATAAGTAAATGATTTCAGTTTATTTTTTGGTAGTGTTTTTTTTTTCATTTTTTAGTGATTTGCTGGTTGAGGACTATTGCATAAAGCCGGGTCAGTTTAGTCTGCTGAATGAGATGCTCACAACGGGAAACTGGATTTCCTGGAGAATTAATAGCCTTTGATTTCTGTGCAAGTATCTTACTGCGAAATTCATTGTGAAGAGCCATACATCCAATTTTTTCCCTCTCAAATGAGTGAAGTTTAGTGGGGACTTAGACCTGGAAGTCTATTTGTGTGTAAGAAACAGAGTGTGCAGAGAGAGGGGACAGCTGCCAGCTCTCCCCTCCTGCGAGTCAGTATTGTCAGTCTGCAAAGGAGAATGCCTTGCCAGGGCTCCCTGTGAAAGCAGTGTCAGGAAAAACATCCATTTATTAATAAAGAATTAAAAGTCTAATTTTGTACTGAGATATTAGCAGAAATCACTTTTTTTGGCCATTTCTGGGGGGTTAATTTGGAGACACTTTTGTCGCAAATCCTGAGCAGAATACTTTTGCTTTTATAAAATAATGGCACTGGTGAAATTCTGATTTCACTCAAGTGGAAATGGCTGAGAAGTTTTCACTTTAGAGGAAAATATACCAAAAATATCCTTTTAAAATTCTTGTTTCCGTGGTTTAAAAGCTGTAATTATTTTAAATGCTTAATGCTAGCTCAGTATCTATATTGGTGACTGTTCACTTCTGTTTGCCCTGTAAATTTATCCTATTAGTACACGTGTGTGAGTGTGTGCATTTAAGTATGTTTAAAATACATATGGTATGGAAAAGATATATATTTATCCATTAGAAGTTACTTGTTCTTCTGTCTTTTCAAATGTCTTGCTGCCAGCTGCCTGTTTCAAAGGAATTGAACAGCTGAAACTTTACAGCAGTCTAATTTTATGTCTGTTTATCAGGCACTGCTGCTTTGCTGTACATTTTCCAAAAGAGTTTATTGTCCACTAGGGCTCTTTTAAAAGGAAGCTTGGATACTGGGGACCTTAAAAGTGATGAAACTTAAATGCAAATCCATTTACCTTTTCTTCCATGCAGTATATTCTACTACCTGCACTCTGAAATGTAGAAGATAACTGTTATGGTACCCTATTTTTTAATCCAATATTGACTCTTTTGCACTAACTTTCTTATATTTACTGCTTCCATATAAGATGCAAATTGCAGGATGCAGAAATCACCTGGAGGCGGTTGCTTGTTCCAGGTAGAGTAGGATTTAACGTGCTTGGTCGGTGCTGCGCTGGTTATTTTACTTTCATTTCATCTTTGCTAGAGGGCCTATTCCTGAATAATGGTGATGTCCCTGGATTTGAAAACATAGCTATGGGAGAGGAGGTGCTGACAGGAAAAAGCGAAGATGGGTATGAAATACTGAGGTGGGAAAAATGTTTCTTCTTTGGATCAGCAAAGTAACAAATGTGTTTCTGCTCTGTCTTTTGGCTCTTCATGACTAATCTCTACAATTAGAAACAAACATTGCATCCTCAAGCAGAGACTCAGTCCTTGAGTCAGAAATGCCTTTAACAGTCTGTGTGTAGCTCCAAGCTTGCCCTTGCTGCTGCTGGGGTTGTGGCAAGACACCTTTTTAAATATTTTGACGGATGCAAGAAATAATCATTCCGTGATGCTCAGTTTTGTTGGAAAAAAACTTCTACCCATCTCTGGGATTTACATAATCAATTCCTAGGGCCATCTTTTTGGTTTTAACAACATTAATTAGGAAAAAGTGCATAATAGAGTTTATCTGTGTTCGTGGTGTTTGGTGGGGCCATTCACACAGAGAGTGATCTTCAGGCTCAGGCAAGATGAAGAGGTAGACAGCAACATCTGCTCAGCTCCTTTTAGGTGCATTGTGAAAATGGTTTTCCATCTCTTGTATTACCTCTGTGGTGCTTTTAATAATGAGCCTCATCACAGGCAACCTTTTTGCGCCGTCATGGGAATGTGCTGAGGCAAGCAAAACATTGTATATCTACCCGAAGCGCTGTTCTTTTCATACCAGGTAGCTGCAAGTGTAGAGTTGACGCTTCATAAAATTTTGACATCCTGGAAAGAGAGTCCTAGATCTGTTTTATACGCTGTAGTAAAGGTGATCTTTGGAAATTGTTTGTTGAATAACTCCGCAGTCTGCTGTACATCACTTTTATTGACGATAAGGAAGATGTCATCAGTATGGTTTGCCTTGGAGAGTACGGTGGTAAGACATGGAGTTGGCTGAAAACACTGTATGCTGTGTTAAAGACTTCAGTGGCTATTGTGGAAAGAAAATGTTCCCACTGGTACTGCTGGGTGTATTGGCTGCGAAGTTTATCAGCGTCCCACAATGCTGTACAAGCCAGTGGCACATAACTCTGCAACTTCCAGGAAGGTCCTTTGCTCTTGTGTTAGGCCTTCTTATTTTTCAGTGCCATTTGGCGGCAGTTTGCTGTGAATTACTGACTCCTGTTATCAGTCCAGCCATAGGGACAGACATGTGCAGGTCTTTAACCTTCAAGCTCAGAACCGTACCCCTGCCTGCTAAATATGGTTAGGGTGTTTTTATGATAGCCGTGAATTGTAGACTATTAGGGGAGAATGATTGGTTTTATGAGCGAAGCAGGATCTCTCTCATCTACTGTATGTGCTGGGTCATAAATGGGTCACCTATCTTGTGCGGGATTTACATGGGCAACTGCCCGCTATGCTACTGAGAGCAGAAAACCATTACAGGATATTACGAGAAGCAGTTTACAGATTAAATTGTAAAGCATACACTGCTACTAACCAAGAATACTTTGCAAATTGTCTCTCTCTTAAATCAATTTGTGTCCACTGAAATCACATAAAATAATTGAAACCGAATCATTGTCATGGCAAATGTCTGCCTTCCCCTTCAGGTGGGTCTTTAAACCTCTTTATAGGACTTTTTTGCTGGAGTTTTCCACCTTCAGAGGAAAAGTGGTTTTTTAGCCCTGGGCAGAAGGGATATACATGCATACTGGATTTGTCATGTTTCTATCGATCTCTGGGATTACAACCTCAGTGCCAAGACATGAACAGAGCTGTTTTATGCTTGTGAAAGAAATCATAAGACAAGATTGTCTGCAACTATAAAAACAAGGAGTCAACAACTTCGCAGATCACCTTTCTGTCTTATTATTTAGTACTTGGGCTCATAACTGCAATTCCTGCCTATCCCAGGCAGTCTTGTATCTTCTGTACTGTTAAATCCTATTAAGTTTTCTTCCTTTAGATATTATGCGATAGAGGCTTCCCTGAGACTGAAGCCTTTTAGAAACTCCTGTTAGAGGGCAACTGCCATAACCTCGCTTCTAACACATCTCAGCTATTTTCATCTTTTCCTTTGGGTAACTGTGGAAAGAGAGCGTACTTGAATCTTAAGAGCCCACGGCATTTGTCATACCTGCATTTAGTACTTTCTTGAGACATTTGCTTTCAGGGGAGTTTTCCTCCTGTTTGTAGTTTTGATGAATTTTCAACTTTTCCCATCCATTACTGATAATGGGAATTAACCTTGAGTTTGAAGATTCATAGTCTGGTCATTACAATATCCACAGCTTGGAGATCAGTCTTGTGTGAGCGGGTGAACACGGCTGCTTGCATCCCAATTCATGGCAGTGTTTTCCAGTAACTGTTGCCACTGGCTGCCAAAACAGGGTGATTGACATACGCCCTATATGCCTTTTCCTTCCAGTGTAAGGGCTGCACTGAGGGTAACTTTCATGTGATTTGGGGTTTCTTAGTGCCATCTGTTTTGTGACAGCAGCTGGTCTTTTGGTCTTTCCTTGGATGTTGGCTGTACTACGGCCATGAATAAATAGCAAACCACGGTTAGACCACACAGTGATCTTCCAGATCTGTCTATAGAACGAGCCACAGCACTGCACAAAAATACATCCTCTAACTTTTCTCCTTAACACCTTGCTCAAAGTCTGGTATTTCTTTCTGCTTATGCCCTGGCCGCCGATGCCCACCATGTCAAAAGATCAGAGAGGATGAAGGAAACTTCTGCTGTCAGTATTCAAAATTTCCAGAAATCCAGAGAAGCAGCAATTACCACTCGGGTGGGACACCAGCGATTTCTTGAGATCCAGTATGTGTGATCCCTGACTAGAGAGCAGTGCCCAAAAGCAGGAGTTATTTCCCATCATGGAAAGAGAAGCTGTGCCATGCCAGCATAATGGGAGCCTGCTCCAAGCCGCTGATGGGCCTGCTGCAGTCGAAAAGACACGGACTGGGCAGAGCTGCCACAGAAGGCTGCCCAGTGCTGTCAACAGCAATTAAAAAAACTAAAAAGGTGAAAACTTATAGGAGCTCTTCTTAAGTCCCAGGTTATTTGTTCGGTGTATTAAGAGACCTGTGTGTCAGATTTTATGTTGGTGCATGCACCAGAAGCATATTTAATGTGCTGCACACAAAGCAGTGATATTCTGTATTTAATAAATGTGCGTGCATGTGAGTATTGATGTACGGCACTCGGCGGTGCGAGGAACAGCCTTTTTTTGCAAATGAGGCCACCTGCTCCTTCTTCTCTGGTTTGACAGGTTTTAGTCTCTTCGCTGCAAGTGGGCGGACAGTTGGATTAGATTTACTGGATACTCTCCTCTAGTGTGATTGCAGCATAATTATATCGATAATCAGCTCCGTTTGTGGTCAAAATGTTCTCCGGCATACACACACTGACACACACACACACACATCCCAGATCGTAACATGTTTAGAAAATGTGTCCCGCTTTTTGTTCAGAATGGTTAGGTTAAGTGATAAATACAGATTGATTTTTAAGAGCTCATAGCTGTTACTCAATCGACCAAGCGTGTGTGGTACACAACAAAATTTACAGTTACGCTTTGTAGGTATTTCATCAGGTAAGACTGGTCCTTGTTAGAGAAGTGCAAAAAATTTGATAACTGATTTTGGGTTTCTTTTTTCTTATTTTGACTTGCATTTTCACCTGAAAAATTGGGAGAAGACTAACTCCATGGAGAATATACGTTTTGCCACCAAAAAGAGTGATCAAAATTAATTTTGGAGATTATGCAGGTTTTCACTCATCTGAAAACAGGAGTTGTTCTATTTATTTAGGCTTTGGCTGGTTTTCTTATTTTTGAGCTTCAAAAAGGTATAAAGGTAGATATAATTAGAAACACCCTTTCATTTTTAATAAGTATCATAGAAAAGATTTTTTTAAAGCTTTTTTCTTTTTCAGATAGGGTTGGTTTGGGGTTTTATTATTTTTGAATGATTGCTATGTTTGATGCATGCTCATGGATTATCAACTGACCAAGTATGTTGCTGTGGGAAAAAATTATTCCAAGCACTTAGTTTAGTTTTAAAATACACATAGGAGTGTGCCACCAATGTCCCTGCAATGTGTCTCTTTTAAAGTATACTTCAAGACATCACAGGTGCTTAATGCATTGGAAATTGGGAGGAATCTGGAATGGGTGTGTGCTGCATTGGTTATACCCTTAACATAAACAAAAAAGCAGACACGTGAGTGTGTGCTGGGATCTGAAGCTGAGCAGCTGGTGCAGCATGGGGTGTTACCTCGCCATCAGCAGCACCGTGAACTAGCATGTAGAGTTTCTTCTGCACTTCTTTCCACACCACTTCAGATGCTGCAAAAAAGTAGCTTGTGGATCGAAGGTGAGGATAAGTGATGGCTCCCATAGCAGCCTCTAGGCAGGGATTACCTGGCCTTGTCTCCACCGCTTGTCATCCCACAGCTCAGCTGGACCTGCTGGCTGTCAGTGGTGGAGGCAGCATATTTCCTATCTTTTCCATGTGTTCAGCTTTGGGCTCACACCTTTGAACCTCCAGCAACGCTCATACAAAATTCTTTGGTTTAAATAAGCCATTTTTGTTGAATGAATACTCAAAGCAGGGCACCCCCTGTGCCCACACTGGACCAGTTGTGGATAAACAGGAACAAATGCAATCATTTAATGCACAACACATTTAATACACAAATGTCAGGACTGGATGTCCATGCCCTTCCCACATGCATGAAGTTAAATAGAACCTCTCCAACCTGCACATATGTTTTAACCTCATCAGGGCTGAGGGTTTCTCAGTAATTATAAGATTTCTTCTTCTATCCAGCTGCTATAAAAGCTCATCACTGCAAAGTATCCCTTGCCCTTGCAATGTTTTAAGCTGTGCTGAGCCAAGTGTGCAGATGCCAGAGGTTACCCCACTGCTTGATGCGGTGCACACCAATTTGCAAGACCAGGACAGACCAGTGGTCATTTCATTTTTGACAGCACCAAAAAAAGGAAACCTCTCAACCTTAATTCATCATTGTAGCAAAGGCTCCCTCTGCCTTCAGCTCTGCAGTTCTCTCTGCAAGGAAATGCCAGGCAGCAGGGGAGGGGATACCTTTCTTACCAAGAAAGTCTTCGTGAGCCTCCTTGGCTCACTTGCACAGCCTGGCAGAGCTGGAGCCAAGGCAAGTTACGATTGCTTTGATTTTTTTGGGGCTGAAATGAATGGCCTGAAGTAAAAAGGAGCAGAAAGACATAACAAGGAGCAATGTTGCTGGTTTTAGTGGCTGGCCAAAGCCAGGGTAAAAGAAGATACTCCTGAGAAGGTCATGGCTTTGCTCTATCCTGTATTGGGCAAGGTGTAGAAAATCAGTCCACGGTGCATGGTGCTTCAGGTTTGAAAGTCTTTAGTACAGAAAATAGATCCTAACTAGCTGGAGTTTATACTGTCTTTCTAGCCCCTTCTACCAACCCTCGTCCTTCCTGCTTCTTAGGCAATATCCCAGAATACCTTCCTCAGTGAGGTGATGACATCAATATCTGTGACACTTCTGAGGCTGGTGACATCACCACCCAGAACTTTTCCAGTAAATAAGGCAGTGCTAGGATGGTTTCCCAAAGTGGAAAATTCAATTTTATTGTTGACTACACTGAACCCTGGATGTTATAGAGTTTGAGTTCTGCCTTTGTGTTCTTCCTCTTGAAGGTAATTGTATGTTGTGCATCGCAGTCCACGGCAAACACCACTAATAATAACAACTCTGACACCTGTAATTAATATCCTTACTGGTACCATCCTGTATGTGACCACAGATTGGGTAGGACAGGGGAATAATTCATCAGAGCAGTGGGAAAAGCTAGTTTCTTTATCTACATGCTGGAGGGAAAGGGTAGAAAGGAAACTTGGCAGAGAGGAATACCTAGTATCTAATAATATCTATCTGATATATCTAGATCAGAAGCCATCTTAAAGATGATGCATGTCATTAATAAAACAAAAGCTGATTTCTTATTGATTTTCTGGCAGTTGTCTATTCTTAAATAAGCCAAGCAAAAATTATATTTGCCTTGTGCGGTGAATAGAAAGATTTAAAAAAAATTCATTTCAGCTCAAAAAAATAATACAAAAGAATTCTTCCCCTATCCACAAGGAAAATTTCTCAAGAACTTAAAAGCCTCTTTAAATAAAATGCATTGTGAAAGATGACAGTTCAAATAAGCTCAACTCTTTTTACACGTAAAAAGCTAGAAACTATTTGCAGAGACACATTTGTCTGACTTTAAGTCACAATTTTGCTGGTGAGGGGGCCAAAATTCATCAGAATCTAGTTATAAGCCAAGTCTTCAATAGGCGTTTTGTTATCCTAAAAATAATGGAAAAGTCTAGGACAGCTGGAGAGTATTCAGTGTGTGCATGCATCTGTGTGTATTTATGTGGGTATTTAATAGGAGTAGGTCTTTATCTTTAAATTTCCTATTAAAGTAGAGATTTAACTAGACCTTTGGCTTCTTCAAGTTGTAAAAAAGAGTGTGTTAGCATTTTATTGGTGAAACGTGTGCATTCAAAGCAGAACATGGCATTTAAAATCCCTTGGGAACCTTGTTTGATCATTTTCTCCCTGATAATGTTTGTGTTGCTCTTGGGTGGTTCTCTTGTTGTTTCTTTACTTTGACTGTGATTTTATCTGCTCACCAAAGAAATTGTTTTATTTACTTATTTTTATGAACCTGTGCCAGAGAACTTATTTATTAAGATAATTGGTGCAGAGGAAAGAAGAGCAGGAGATTTCCCCTTTAGACAACTGAACTTTAGTTAAATGAAATTATGGAAAGGAACAGAGTTTTTTCTGTTTCTTCTTCTGTAGGAGCTGGAGGCAAGCACCAATTCTTGCCCCCTCCAGCCTTATTTCTGCATGTATCACTCGCCCTGGTGCAACCCCATTGATGCACTGTAGGGAACAGCTTTGGGAAGAAGTGTCTGCAGTGGGTGGAAGCAGATGGACACTGGGGATGGTTATGCTGCAAGGGTAGACCAGATCCATGGTCTGTGCTGTTTCTTTTGATCATAGCAGCAATAAATACATGACTAAAAGTGTTTTGCTTCTCTTCTTATAAGGAAGGATAACTGTAACCCATCCACCCACACAGATTTATCCATCATAGAGAACTTCTGTTGGATATGACAGATTGTATCTGAGATTCAAATTGTGTGGCCTTGGAGGGTTGCAGGTTTTTTAAAATAAGGTCAGATTCTTCCAGCTTTTCCTATGTTGTCCCAGTTACAATTACTGTTTCCGCATCTGAGACTCTCAGGCACTGATGCCCATGTGGTATAGTCCAGCCTGAAACACGAACTCGAGGCAAACCCTACTCCCTAGTTTCAACGCTTATCTTCTATCTGTAACGTACAGCCAGAAGGACCTTTCATTGCATCCTGACCCCTCTGCTTCTTGGTAGCGATTGTGGCTGTTATGATCCTCTCTAAGAAAAGTTGTCTCACATGCGGTACCAAGTGAAATTAAATATCTAAGCACAATGGGATCAGTTAAGAAAAGAGCTGCAGAACTTCAATGTTTTCCTCTCACTTGCTTTAGAGTGTTATATTGTTACTGTTGTGTTATATGTAAAGAGAATTGGAACAGCAGACCGTGGGAAAACTGTTCTTGGTAGTATTCTTCCAGCTGTAGCACAGCAAACAAATTGCCAAAAGCAATACCCATGCTCTGAGCTTAATATTCAAGAGAAGGATAGTTTTAGAAGTTTTACCCAGAAAGCTCAAACTTTGGCAGCACAGTGGGGCACTAGTGAATTGACTGTGTACTTTGGAAAGCCCTTTCCGCTGCAAGTGCGGATGAATGTGTCCTCAATGAACCTCCGTGCTCAGCCAAAGCCTCTGCAGCTGGAGTCAGGCAGCAGTGAGCAGCTCCGTTCTGCTTACAGATCATATATGGTGTTAAAGAAACTGGACTTTCTGGAGAAAAAATATGGGAATGTCATCCTGTCCGGTGACCATGCTATTTTTTCCATTTGCATTATTTTCTGACTCAATTTTTATTCCAGCAGTCCCCAGCAGTTGTGCCAGGCACTGGCACGGGGCTGCCCCAGGGACAGTGACATGGAGGGTGACGTGATGCTTCTCTCAGCACAACCCAGGTAGAGTAACTTGAATTTTTCCGAAGGCACAGACAGCCCGATAGGCTACAGCACCTCCACGTGTGCTTAGCTCAGGTTGCATTCAGGGGTGCATGTACTGATGGTGCAAACTGTCACGATGGGTTCTGCACTGGGGATGCAGCTAGGGAAGGCAAGTTGGGATTTTGGGAAAGCAATAGCAGCAAAGCTAGCAGTATGGTTCATGGCCTTCTGTAATGCCCATCAGCACAACAGTCAGCCAACTGCTAAGTAGCTTGTGAGTAAACAAAAACCATCAAAGGGTGTGTGTCCATACAGGATCCATTTCTTCCCACTCTAGCTGCCGGTCTAACAAAAGCTGATGCTTCTGCTTCCACTTTTGTCTCTTCAGCAAGAAAATGCAGGTGTTAGCGCTGCTGAAATGCTGTGTCCCCACCTCACTTCAGTGGCAGCCGTTGTTGTGTGGCACTGGCCTTTGTAGGCTGAATGGAGGTGAAAACCAGTCCGGCATTTGGCAGACGTTGGGTCCAAAAACTCTAAGAGCTGCTGACTACTTCAGAATTTAAGTTTGTCTTCACAGCCATATTGACGGAGTCAGTGCCAACCTAGCAATCTTCCATCGCAAGAAATAGATTGCACAGAGAAAAAAAAAAAACATTCTTTACTGATAAATTAAACCAGATTTCCAAGAGATTTTGGCAAAAGATATACGAGGATTTTGCACATTGCTGTTACATCAGTTAGAGGGTGTGATTTTTTTTTTTTTAATTAACTTCATGCTCCTATGTGTCAGAGCTGGGCTAGCAAAAACTCAAATATAGACCAAGCTTAAGAATGCAAGTTGTACTTTACCATTACTCCTCAGACTGGGATTATGGCATGTACAAGAGCACTTCACTTCCACAAGTAGCAGATGAAATGAAACATCCATTTACTTTTCATGCACAGAAATGGTAATACAGACTGGAGAAAGGAGATGACAATTTATTTGGAACACCAGTCATTGTAGCATGGTTATCGCAGAGTTAGGACTGGTCCACAGCTGTGCTGCAGCCGGTAGGTTTTGAGTGGCAATTCTGCTTGCCTAGGGATGGTCTGTAGGTTTTTGAGATGTATCAAAAAATTGTCTTGGGACAGTTTTTGGGCCAGGTCCTCAAGCCTGTAATACCTTCCCTCCAACCCATTAGTGTTCCCATCTGGAGCTGTGGGTTACACAAGCTGTGCTCTCCCATTTGCTAACTGGAGTTAGTTCAGAGTTAAATTACTAATCCCGACTGTCCTTCAGGTTTCTCTCCTTTGTTTTTACAGGTTCTGATTCAGCAAGATATTAGCATATATTTGAATTCAACCATTTGGCTGTTTCCACTGAAATATAATAACAAAAATAATAAAGTTTAAAAAACTACTTTCAGGCCTAAAAGTGAAGCTTATGCTTTATTGCCATAGCCGATCCCAACTTGAATGCTGGCCAAGCTCTGTATCAAATCATCTTTGGGAGCCCTGGGGCATTTTGCCTCTGGTTTGCGATGTTTGTCTTCCTGTGCTGAAGCAGCTTTGGGCAGGGTCTTGGTCTCCCTCCCTGGTCCATCCCACTGGGCACCCTTGCAGTGAGGAGCAATGCAGATTCCAGGTGGCATCCTGCCTCCAGAGGGAATTCCAAGGCCTGTCGGTTTGTTGCTAAACTAGCTGCAGCCTTAATTCCTAGCAAAGGGGCTTGTTCCAGACAGGCACCAGGACAAGTCTCAGAGCGATCCTGATTTAAACAGCAATGCTATTAAAGCAGCCACTCTGTGCATCGGGTCAAGTAAAGCATACTTTAAAAATATATCCAATAAGTGACAAACAGACTTCAGTGACTCCATGCTTTTGTTTGAGGAAGGTGAGAGGTCATTAAAAATCATTAACAGGCAAAACCAAATTCAACTTATAAAGACATAAACCAATCGAGGGGGAAAGGTAACTGAACAGAGACCCTGAACAGAGACTTTGTTCAAAAGCTGCAGGAATCTGAACAGCAGGCGAGGTCCCCAGGCTGCCACAGAGACATGGATGACCTTGGCCAAATCTCTTTGCTTTTGCTAGGCTTATGTTTTATGTGGACTGTCTTAGGTATTCAGGCTGCAAACTCTTCCCAGGTGGGACTGTCACTCTGGATTCACACAGTGCCAAGTAGGAAAGGTCCTGAGTGATTCTGCATTTCTGGGCACTTGGTAGAAAATAACTAATAAGGTCTGGGGTTAATGCATGAAGATCAGGTACTACAGTTGATGTGAAAAGAGAATACAGCCTGCATAGAATATTTCTATCCAGAAGTCCTATTTATTTATTTTTTACGACTGCAAGAAGCCCTAAGCCACAGTTGAAAAAGTCCCTTCTGTGAAAAAATGAAATAGCTATTTTTAGAGCACACAGTTGTTTTGGACAGGATATGAAGAATATTACATCTGATTGAAAGTATAACAGCAGCAGAGGTGGGCAGGATATAATTACTCAAATTGTAGTTTGGCCAAGACACCAAAAATATTTAGTATAAAATGCCACCAGGTTGTCGATTCTTTTCAGTGTCCAGGACATGTTTCTAACAGCTCCTCCAGAGATGCCACCTCCCCCAGCATGGCTAATTCTCCATCGAAGGACAAGTATGATCAACTCAATTGCTCAGCCCATTTCGTGCAATACTTTCTGTTTTGTTTAACAGACTCCTTTTCCAAAGCTATCTAAACCCAAACCAATTAGCTTGCAAGAGCTGCCCAAAACAGTGTGGCTGCAGGGATCCATGACATCCTTTAATTCATTTCACAGATACGGGGTTTAAATCCTTACTTGTTCCATGGGCTGGAAACATACTCCTTGGATGGATTAGACAGAAGAGGTGAGTGGTAGTGATGTGCATGTATTAATTTTAAGAAGTGCCTCACGGGTGGTGCCTAGGCTTGCTTCTCCCCCCAGCCATGCTGGTGCAGAGGAACTCATCTATATGGGGGCTAGTTAGGAGGTCTTGCTTCAGTCAAAGAACCAGTCCTGAAGCCATGAACTGTAATCAGAGCAGAATGAGTAAAGGAAATCACCAGGGAAAAAAAAAGTAAAGGAAGGTAGTAAATTTCAGGTCTTTACAGACATTTCGCATTCCTTTCATCATACCAAACCTGCAAGGGCAACCTACGGTAGGTCCAAAGCCTTTCTCATCTCTCCCCGGGGTCACAGGGCAGTTGCGCCTCCATTTTTCCCTTAGACAATGGAAAGGCTTCTGCAGTAAGAAATTATTGCTTGAACATTGTAGGCTGGTTTTCATGCAAATAGTCTTTACACAGCTCGTTCTCACTGATTTCTGCTTCTGACAGTACTATCCATGTAAGAAGATGCTCTGTAAGAGAGTAAGGGTTTGCAAGAATAAGTTGACAAACCCTTTCAGTGGGAAAAAAAATATTTTTTTCTTTTTTTCCCCACGAGAAGTAATTTGTGGCTCTATATTTGAAAGCTTTTTACTGGATATAAAATTACTGTAATCCCTGAAATGGTCTCCAAAGTGCCACAAAGTTGTATTTAAAATGTATATTAATGTTTACATCACATATGGCCTTCTTGTTTCCTGCTTCTACAATTCCTTTCACTTCTAAGAATTGTTTTTTATTTACACCTCTGTGAAAACAGAATCAATTCCCCCATACACACTGTTGCATATTCTTTGGAGAGAATATATTGATTGAAAAACCTTCTACCAGTCTTATTAATCTCAAGCTGTATTGACTACGTACAGTTGTATGTACCAGTTGTACATGTGGAAAGCTCACAAAATAACAATATCAATAACGTTCTACAACAGAAACAATCATTTTATAAATAATGAATGTTCCATATTGAATTCTACAGGTATTTGGGGCACTTTTTTACTTTTACAGGCCCTGTGTCCAACTTTGTTGACACAAATATAAATAAAAAATAAATCCGTTGCGTTCAATGCAGTTATATTTGTGCGAAAGCCTGTGTAAGAGAGTCTTAGAGCAATCGTTTGTCAAATGAGAAAGTAGGACGTGGCATAAGTACCATCTGTGGAGAGTGATTCATAAGACAAGAATGCAGCATAATCAGTTAAATAAATACTACCCTTGTGTTTTGTAGTCTAAATGGACATTACTCCAGCACAAATCATAGTGCAAGGTCATAGCAATTGCAGGGACATGTGGAATATGTCATTCTGATTCCTAGAACTATGAGAAATTAACTCTACTTTAAACTGGAGAAAAGCCAGAGATCTGCAACTATTCTTTTCCATGTAGAGAAGGATCTTAATTTCTGCCTGGAGGGACATGACATGAGAAGCTGGAGCAGGTCTTAACAAATCAACTGACCTGAAGGCATGAGCTTTTGAGAGAAGGCAGCTAGCAGCTAGGGCTAACCTGTATCTTGGCCATGCTGGGTCACCATGGGGTCCAGGTGAGAACACAACCAGCGTGGAGAGGTTGGCTTCCTTTGTACAGCTAACTGGATAATTCCCCATGACACAGGATGAACAGTGGTGGTTTATAAAGGTTTTTATGTAAAAGCAGCATAAACTAAGCCCGAGCTCTCAGGGCCTAGGCAGGTTTGTTAGATGCATGGATTTGCTGGTGCTTTTGAGAAGCCACAGGAGGGTCCGAGGTCTTGGAGGTAGAGGTGAGGGGACTCCAGGAGCTGAGCTGCAGATTGAAGGCAGGTTTCTCAGGCTGGTTTCTCACCTGCTGGCGAGGATGTGATCACAGCATATGTGTTCAGTCAAGGAGATGAGAGGTAGGCAAATATAAAAGCAGTGCTTAAATGTCATCTGGCAAATGAAGATGGTGACTTGTGGGCAAAATAATTTCACCCATGTCCTCCTTTTCCTCTCAAACTCAAATTTTGCAAGGAGGACAAGCCTCTGCTATTCATAATTGTGACTGCCAGAACAAAAACTAACATAATAAATACTTCAGCAATGAGTAAGCCATTTAAACAGTTACTTTAAAAGGTACGAGATTGTTATGTTGAAAGACACCACATATATTTTATTTTTTCTTCACTGCACTATTATTATTTGAATCATCATAGAACCTAAAGGTCACTACCAAGATTAGTATTCAGTATCACCAAACGCTGGTGAAACAAAGACCCTGCTCAAAAGGGGTCGGAAATGTCAAGTGATGAGAATGAAAAAAGAATTAGAAGGAAAAAGGTGATGTGAGCTGTCCCAGGGTTACGAGGCAAGCAGGCAGCAGACCGAGGAACAGACCTCAGGGCCTGTGGCTGATAGCTGTGATTTTTCTTCCAGATTACATGGCCTCTCAGTTATCTTTTCTACTCAGATCTGTTTCTTCACCCTTTAGTGACTGTCACACTCAAACCCAGCACCGTTTTGGACTGCAGCAGACTTATGCCAGAAGAAAACTGCCCTTTACTTACCAAGTGTCAGGCGGATATCTGAAGACTGAGTGCTTTGGTTTAGCACCCCCAAGCTCTAAATTCTTACTTCAGCAGTGTTTGTGTTTGGGTGTGCCACTTGGGACCCACTCCCTTACCATTTTGATTTGGTTAGTCATGGCTAAAATGACTCAGGCACATACATTCAAGCAGGGCTGGGACACAAGGAGTAAGTGTCTCCCTCTGAATTTCTAGAACTTCTTGTTCTTGTTTGTTCCGCTAATAAAAAAGGAAAAGCCTTTCTCTGGTGGCATTTTGGCATTTCTGCTGCTGTGAATCATCAAGAGGTATGTAACAACAAGAGGAAACTTTTCAAAACTTATTGGCACTGGAAGGAGGCAAGTGTTTATTTTAATCCAGCTTGCTTACATTTCCCCCTCTCTTTTACAATACCATTTGTAAAAGGGAATGGAAATTACTGACATAATCTTAAACATGCAAAGAAGATGAGATTTTTAGAAACTGTATGGAATGTACAATTCTAAATCTCTATGAAAGTGTGAAACATTAAACTCAACAAAATTCTACTATTTGGACACTGTCTGAAGGACAAAGGATGCTAAAAACATTACAAATGCACTAGCTTAATTTTTCCGTTTGTGATGGATTAGCTTTAACATGCATTTTAATTTGTAGTTGGATTTTATCAGCTGTAGACAAAGTTTGATAATCTCTTCTTGTTTAATTAGCACAATCCTCTTAGGAGGGAGAAATGCGCAGATAACAATAATTTATGTGCTATGACAATCTCATCCTGACAACCTGAAACATCTTCTTTCTTTAAAACATACCTATGTGTGGTTCCTGTAGACATCTTTGTCCTACATTCTCCATTCGTAGTGCATGCCTGTGTGTATATGGGGGG
>Ga0065711_1031400_pt1 | contig 29785 bp, 10 predicted proteins | sample Hoacrofraction12_FD_59098 | JGI IMG/M metagenome (GOLD analysis project Ga0065711, IMG submission 59098) | Hoatzin crop microbial communities from Cojedes, Venezuela - Epithelial fraction 12 v2 (version 2) | ecosystem: Host-associated > Birds > Digestive system > Esophagus > Crop | place... | reverse complement strand
TATATATATATATATATATATATACTGGAAGGAGTTTGGCTCCTAAATTTTGAAGTGTAGAGGAGATTGGATAGGCTATTCTATAAAATCCTAGCCTATATGCTGTGTTTTCCTATGCAGGCTTCACTAATTGCTGTGACAGGATTTAATCCAACTTTATTTCCTTTTAATAATTATCTAGAAAAAGCAATTAGTTTCATGAAAGTGTTTGGAAGTACTTCCCAGTACTTCCTTTTTTAGCCAGTAACAGACATAACAAAATATGATAAAACCTTGATGTACTTTGATGGGTCATTAGCATATGCTGAAAATACTGCATTGGGATTTTTGACATGATATATTATGACATAAAGATATTATTATGGAGATACTCTGCATGATATATTGTAATAATCCCCAAAGATTTTGCAATATATTTAGCAATCCAGAGCATTATGAAGGTTCTGTTAAACAGCATCAAGTCACAAGCCTGAATTTGGGTATCTTTCTTAGTACTTGTCAAACATATTCCACTTTTGATTTAGACTTCCAATGAATACAAAACACATACAGTGGATACATACCCTCTCACAGCATTTATTTCAGTCAGCCTAATCACAGAGTAAGAAACTATTAATTCTAAGGCAGGAAGAAGAGTCATGCTCTGAAATAAACCAACCTGAGACGATATTCTGAAGATTAAATGGCCAGAAATTGCCTGTCTCCATCTCATGAAATTGTACTCTATTCTGAATGACTCAACCACTGACTTTACTATTAGGTAAGAAAAGAAAGACAGAATGAGAATTATAACAAGTTTGTGAACTACATCTGCTGACAGCTTGAAGACTATGTTGTTTTAAAGAGATAAAAACACTTTATTGTAGATTACACAGTTAATAAGTCGGGAGGGGGGCAGTGTTCAATGAAGGTGGTTCAGGAAATTGATTCAACTGGAATCTAACTCCAGAAAAAAATACATATGTTAGTTTTGGGCCAGATTTGTTCACTGAACCATATGAGTTCCATTACAGGCATGAGGGAGAGAAATGATGTAAAGCAATCTTGACTTAGATTCAGTTAAGCTCCTGTAGATTTAAATCCTAAAAATATCTCTTTACACAGTCTGGGATTATTTGTAAGAACTCAGGACCCTTCAGCTATGATAATTCAGCCTTTGGACCATAACTGCACCACCCTCTTCTCTGGACGCAACAGGTGAAACACTCAGATTCTTGCAGTGGACTGATTAGACCATTGGCTGCACCTTTCTCTCCTCTCTTGCTATTTGTCTGGTCTTGCCTTTATAGCTATAGGAAAAAACTGGGGGGATTTATGCCTTAATTACATGAAGTGCATTTTTCCACAACAGAAGAGATTCAGTTGAAAACATCAATTCAGAGATTAGTTTACAAACTGAATAAAAATGAAAGTCTCAATTGTTTTAGTTTATGGAATCTATATAATGTTCTTGTTATGAACAGAGAACATAAGCTCAGTCTCCGGTGAAAAGAATGTGGCTCACATGCCATTATTTTGAGATTTAGTGAGCTGGAAATTAATGTATTTTCATTGTTCTCTAGAATGTGCAAACGTAATTAGTACAATTCATCCAGGTGTTCATGCAGAAGCGATGGCCACTGTAATACCTTTGCAAAGTCATAATGTGCCTAAGGTAAATGCAAAGGTTTCTTCCAATCCTCTTGGGAGCTAAAGCTGAAAAAGATATTCAACTCACCAGCCTCAGCTACAAAAAATTAGTTTAAAAAATCACACTGAAATGTGTAGGCAGTTTGCTCAGGAAGCTGGCATCTGGGTGTGAGAGATAAATATATATGCTACCTTGCAAAAGAGTAAGTTAGACATTAAGCTAAGCAGATTAGTATTCCAAGTGAAATGATTTATCTGAGCTTTTTAACACTGCCTCCAATAGTGGATAAAAGTAGCCTAGTGTCTCCCTACTGGTTCACTTTATAATATCTAAGACCATAGTTTGTGGAAGAATCTCTCAAGGCATTTAAATTTGAAATATTGATCTAAGCACTGCCTGTTTACAGCTTGGATCCCTGAATTGGGAGACAGATGTTTTGTATGTCAGTATCAAAAAAAAAAAAAAAAGGTTTATATTTGATTTTAAACTAAATGCATCGGCTCAAATCAGCTAAATAGATATTAAATTCAAAACTAGACTTCAGCGTTAGTGGGCTGGTTCACATTCTAGTTTTACATTGAAGTCATTCCTTTGATTTACTCCAATGTGAGATCAGTATGGAGACTGTGTTCTGCAGTTTGGTGCTGCTTTACCTTTTTAATATTCATGACAAGTGAAAGCTGGAGTGTAATTTACCTGAGTGAATTATTGCTTTGTAACATACAACCATGCTGAAATGACATAAAGAGATTTTGAACCAGCATTTCTGTGGGCAGGGGGTCCTATTAATTTTGAAAACCATAGTCCATGGGATCTATTAAAAATGAACTACCACTTCATTTTCACTACTGAAATATTAATGTATGTGCACACATTTACATTTTTTTTTGTAAGCGTAAAGAAAAATATCACATTACCAGGAAATGATTATGTTTACCATCTACTACAGTTAAGGCAAATAGGTTTAATCTGTGAATAAAAGGGACTCAGAAGCATGGGCTCTTAAAACATCAGGAAAGAGATGAGACAAGACTAAGAATATATGAAAAAGAGACTTGAAAATAAAGACACATGAATATGTAGAATTTGCATGGTAGGGAAATAGAGACCTTAGGATGCGGTGTACTTTGTTTGGAACTTCCAAAAATATTATTTCAATACCTGTTATTTCTGTGTTCTGGGTGGTCTTGGAGACGATGCAGGTCAAGATAACTAGCTAGAAGGAACTGACAGTAATCAAAATGACAGAAATAAAAAGATAAAAGATCTGATGAGAGTTTAGTAAAGAAAGAAACTGCCAGACTATTGAAATGCAGCGTGATTTGTGTGTGCACTCCTGGTAAGTATCAGATATCAGTAGCCTCTTCATCCTTCCCTATGAGTTTAAAGCACAGGGAAAGACAGGGTTTATACAAAGAACGAGAAAGAAGAAAAAATTTGAAAGTCTTTACGTGATTTCTCTTTTACCTTCAGAAGATGTCTGAATAGCTTTATTGTAATTAGGAAAGTTATATGACTCTCACTCCAAGTAGACTTAGGTATAAACAATTAAATTTTTCCTTATACTTTTGGGCCCTCTAGGGAAACACCGAGAAGACGTCATAGGCAAGTTGATGTCCAAGAGGGAGAAAAAGGAGGTAGCTGAAGTTATTGGGAAAAGGTCAGGCCAGCAATATGAGGATCTTAAGAAAGGGTGTCCAAGACTAGAAAGCTATTTAACTTTATAAAGAAGAGCTTTCTAGATGGGCAGAAAAAGCAGTGTTGTGACAGGCAATTTTAATAGGATGTGGGAAGTTTGGGAATTATTTTTCTTCCTCCCAAAGGGAATGTCTTAACCATACAAAGTAGACATCTGGCACAGTTCTCAATTATGCCAAATTACACTAAATGCTTATAACAGAGGTGTGTGTGTGTGTCTAAAATGCGTAAACTACTGTCTGTCTTTCTAGCTGTAACCTCTAGTAGGAGTTCTTTCTGCTCACTAAAAGAAACAAAAAATATGGTGATATGAAGATAATTTCTTTTCTTTTAATTTTGCCTTGCCCTGTGTGGTTTGGCTGCCTCAGAGTACCTGCCGTCCCCCTGTAAATTCTTCTGGAGTCAGCTGGGGCTTCTTCCTGGGACTCATACGCTTTGCAGAGTATTATGCCTTGTCTGACAGTTCAACTTCAGGTTTCTCACTAGTGTTGAGGAAATGTAGCTTGGACCAATTGTATACCTGCTGTGATGTATGCCTTGGACTATGCTGGAAAGCTGTGGGAGATCAGGATGAAATAAATCTGCTGATTTTTTTTCTGTTCTTCATTCTAAAGCAGACATACACATAAATTGTTGTCTTAACACTTCCTGTTGGTCTGTACAGACATTCAGGACAGGTCACAATATACTTTATTCATTCTCATGACAAGAAGTGTTGTGACATTGATTAGTGCATCTCCTTTACTGGTGATGTGTCTTAGCAACATTCAACTAACACTGCAGTAATCCTTTTTCAGCAGTTTGTAGCATTGGGAAGGCATTATTACGTGGTAAAGTTGTATGTAGACTTTGTCTGAAATTTTGGCAAGGAAAATTGGACGGAGTATTTTTTTTTCCTTTTTATCACAAGTTCTGAAGCTAATCAGGCTGAACAGAAGCTACAAAGAAAGAATTTGTTGAGAGGAAAATTGTCAGGATAAAAAGGGTGATTTAAATAGCAAGTATGCACAATAATTAGATGCAAGGATCTGCCTACAGACCAGTTAATCACAAGATTTGTGGTTTCATGAGGAAAAAATATCTTCCCTTTATTTCTTGTACTGTCCTAACCTCCAAATGTCATCCAAGAGCCATCTGTACAGTGGTTTTATGAGTAATGTCATATGAGTGTGACAAAAACCTAATAAGCCTTTGTGGACTCTGATGCTTCGTCCTCAGTAAAATATACAATCAGCTTTTGTGAGCCTTATTTTCAGGCTAACAGATAGGATTTTTTCCTTACAGTCAGAAGGTCAGCAGTAGAAATTGAACAGATGTTATTATGTGTTTTGCTCTATAAGACATAAACATTTTAAAGTATGAGTTGGCTTTACCTTAAAGAGTAAGCACTGATTTTAGAATTATTTTGGGGACATAGTAGGCAGTATAACATGCACAGTTATTTTTTTTCTTTTTGAACATTTGTTGGGTACAAAAAGTAGCCTCAGATGTTGTGTCTAAACAACTGTGAGAAGAAAACAGTGACACAAATGAAAAGCAAATATCACAAGCATTTTTTCTTGAACTTATTCAAGGCAATATGAAGAGTTCAAAACTAGCACTCAGAGTCTTTAACTAACAATGCTAGCATAACGATAGCAGTTCCAGCCCTTGAGTATACTATGCTCCATTTGTCAGTTTTTACGCAAAAACTGTAGAAAAGCTGGAAACCAAGAAAGTATTGACACAGATATTTAAAAGCTCATCCATTTTAACATTCATGGAAGATGACAATCTGACAGTAAAAGTGGCAAGTTAGTGAGACAAATTAAAAAAAAAAATTCAAAGCTACATTTCAAAAATATTAATTTCTACCAAACAGAGGGATGCAACCAGTATTTCCCCTCTTTACACTGTCACTTCCATTGTGCGGCCAAATTTGTCAGCATCTGTAGGATGTTTTTTCAATAAGATGCAAAATGCACCCAGGCTAACTACAAAGGATGTTATCTAGGAATATTTGTCCTAGTCTTGAATTCTAGAACTAAGAATAGGTTACTTCCCCTCTTTGTCACTCTATCTATAATCTAGCAATACTGTTCACTGATTGCTTGAAAGTCAACGAATTTGGCCAATTTAACTGCAAACATCTCCTATTTATATCAGAAAGTCTATAGTCATTTACAATTACCAAGGTAGAACTGAAAATTATTTGATCTATATGAAACTGTATTGTAATCAGGTCCTAGGCAATGGTAATACAATGAGAATGAATATCTAATCAGAACCCACAGTCATAAAGTAAAGCTATACTAATCCAGTCTGTGCTGTTTATCGTAAATACTGAAGCAGTCTTTTGTATATGTACACTTACACCTCTGGGATTTTTATCTAAGCAAATATGGCTGCTCAGCAGGTATAAGCCAGTGTCATTAGTATGTACGTCGACTGCTGTAGTAAAATTAGGTTGCAAGCTTGGTGTTTCATGTCTTATATAGGGGTATCCTTCAGCCTTATCTCTCTATGAAAATGTGTCTGTTTTGTTGACAAAGATGTCAAAACTAGGAAGAAGAAAATGCAAATAGAGGACACAAAGAGAAGGAATGAGGATGTACTTCACCACACTAGCATCTGTAACTTGGAAAAAATGGAACCTCTTTTTTTTAATGAAATCTTTAGCTGTAGTAATCAATTAAAGATTCAGTAAAAGTGAAAAAGTTCTTCCCTTGTTAACTCTTTTCAGAGCTGTAAAGGTTCTGCAGCCTGCAAGTTCCCAGTCCTTAAATCGTTAAGAATTCAGATCTGAGTGTATATTGCAATTTATTAGCAACTAGTTTACATGTAGGATATATCAAAATAAGAGTATATGCTACTCTGCACAACTCTGAAAAGGTGCTCTTTTATTTGTCCATCTACATTTCTTTTATTGGGTCTTCTGATCTCAGCTTTCCCATTAGCAAGTTAATCCACTGTTGCATATTAGAAATCTTATTAATGTTCCATTATCTTATTATTAGCTTTTCAGCTGGCAAATCCTCTCCGATGATAAAGTTGCTTTCTGGTAGCTTAAAGCACCTCATTAATCTATTCCCTAAGCCAAATAGAGAGCAGAAAGGCAATAATGCTACCAAGACTGTCATTTCCTTGTAGGACCATGCCTTCAATCTGAAAATCACACCATTGTCAATCACACAGTCCAACATAAAGTAATTGTTATAATGAAGCCTTGTCACAGGATCAACACCTAGGTTTCACCTCTACATATATGTTTTATATCACTATTTATCTAGCAGCAGGATACCATATGCTGTGACAATAAGAGGGATTTCATTGATGTCATGTCTGAAGATGCATCATTTCTAGAGAGTTTCACACCCACTTGTATTAATCTCACAGAAGATAACATAGCAGAGGAGAATAAATTTATCAGAAGAATTCATAAGGCGATTCAAGATGGGGCACAAGAACTACTGACTCTGATATGTTGTAAGGAGTAAGTGCTAGCTGTGATATTCCATCAGACTAAGAACTTCAACCAGATTCACACAAATGTTATTGATACTCATTTTTCTCCAATAACACTGGAAGTCTTTTCAAAGAGTAAAAGATAGATGACTTAGGGTTGTTCCACTTATTATGTAATGAGGGAAATGTCACTATCCATGTCAAACATACATGTTTCAAGGGCAGGACTCTGCTGCTGTATTTCAAAAACTGCTCCAAAATCTTTCACTGATTCGCTTTTGGAAATAGATGCTACTAGACTAGTGTAGGTGCTTTCTTGAAGAAACTACCTGGTGAAATTCTTGTGGCCTTTGAAATGTATACACCAGGGAAAGACTCTGAGGCAAAAACACTCCAAAGCTTTTGCAACTCCAGTAGATTTTGAAAAATTAAAAAAGAGTAAAACTCCAAATACACTGAATGGAAAGGTTTTATGGGTTTTGGTTTATTTGTGCAGCATACAAATTTACATTTTTTTCACTCCTTTAAGGTTTTTTGGTTTTATTTTCTGCACCACCATGAATGTAATGGATAATACTTTCCTTTTACCAATTATCTGATCAGTTCTACTTGTCTTTCTAGTGCCTTTTGTGTCCTCTCTAATATGTGTTCACTTGAAGAAACTGCCATGAATAAACCATTGCTTTTATTAACTTTGTTATTATAACAATAGAAAATTTTGGTTGCAGTCTGCTTCACATTTCTGTCATGTAATAAATATATTGAAAGAAAGCAATTAAACATTAGCAAACTGTTCCGCATCCACGGGAATAAAACACAGAATTTACATCATGTATTTTTTTTTTTTTTTAATTCTCAGTCATGGTAATGTACTTTAATACAGCACTTCTGGATTTATTAGGTTATCTCTTGTTAATCTACACTTCCAGGAAGCTACTCTGATATATGCTGGAGTAGTTGACATCTTTTGTCATGTTTTACTGCCTTCCTCTGAAACTCATAGAGTGTAAAATCTTCTGTCAAGTGCTTAGAACCAAGAGATTGACGCATAGATATTTCAATATTTGCTTTTACTTAGAAAAGAGGTTCAAGTCTACCTAGTCAAGTCTCTTGCCCAGAGAAGCTGTGGATGCCCCCTCCCTGGAAGTGTTCAAGGTCAGGTTGGATGGAGCTCTGAGCAACCTGGTCTAGTGGACTATGTCCCTGCTCATGGCAGGGGGTTGGAACCAGATGAACTTTAAGGTCCCTTCCAACCCTTACCATTCTATGATTCTGTGATTCTATGATTCTATAAGCATATTTCAAACACAATATAAATTGTGTGCCCCAGAACAGGGCAGAGACAAGAGGGAAGGGAGCTAGGCAGTGTGGGAAGTAGTTTGTCTTTCTTCAAATCGGAGAATTAAAATCTGATAGCTATGTTTCCTTACTTCTATCTACCCAAAGGTAATAAGAATCAGAAGTAACCCTTGCTGGTTTAGATTGAGTTCTGGTTGAAGAGGACATGCATTACAGAGGTTGGAGGACTTCACAGGTGAACTCCTTCTAACAACATCTTCTATCAGAGTGCCTCTGTTGATCGCACTTGTGATATGCCTGGCTTTGGAAATGGGAAAATCAGATGTATCACCCTAAACAGTGTAGAGTTCTAAAAGCAACAGCAATATTTTCCGCCTCACCTAGATGCCTATCGTGAAGCTCAGGAGTGAATCTGTTTCTACTTATTTTGCCAAGCAAGTATTCCCTTCTGTACCGCATTCACATTATGAACTGTTCAAAGTTGTGGACGAAATGCTCTGAGACATAGTCTTGCACTGTGAATTCCTCTAATTTTATCTTTTCTGGAGAAGAAAACAGGTTTTGAGGGACAGGCTGTTCAGCTCTGGAGCTTCACTTCACTGAAATAAAATTTTCAGTTTAACAAAAAAGTATTTAGACAAAATTATAAAGCCTACTTGACTATTGAAAGTATTTCAAAGCCTCAGACACTGAATTTTAAGTGGAACAATGATCTATTAACAAACAAGGCTGTGCTATTTTTACATTCTCCTCATGTGGAATAGCAGTTGAGAAATATAATTCACATTTGAATACATGACAAAAGAAACATTCAGAGCTGTTTTAGGGTTTGCTGCATTAGCATAATTATATTTTTTCAATCATATTAAAAATGTTAGCATCTTCAAAACAGTACACCCAGCTTTCTACCAATTTTCTGTTTATATCCAATTAGCCACAAGCAGTGCTTTTCACTGCAATACTTCTTTAAATGGTTCATGAAAATACATTTGTTTCACTGGATAACTTAGAATTTCAGTACCCAGTTTTCAGTGGGGCAGCCTTTATTCTAACATTTCAAACTTCTATGACTACTCACTAAGTATTTTCTTACCAGTACACACAAAAAAGTTGGGTTTGTATTACTTTCAGTACATTTCCCTTCCAAAAGTTGATTATTCTAAGATGATTTTCACACTATGTCCTGGAGAAGTTATCAGTCTTGTAAGGAATGATGGAGTATAAAAAAATAAAATTTGGCTTTGCTTTAAAAAGACTGAAGTTGTGCATAACAGCTAAGAACAAGTAAGAAATTTGTTGTTCACTCAGTATTTTACACTGACGGTAGCGCTATTCAAGCTTTTGTTTTCAAGGCATGAGAGATTTTCCCACAGGTTTCTTTATGATTACATTTCCTCAATTTGCCAATGTCCCTCTGTGAGTTTTTAGTAATAACTGAATTGGTAGTATTTGGACTGGTTTGAAATAGACTTCTCATTCAGAGACAGTTTAGCCTCTGGAGGCAAATCCGTACCACATTTCAAGAGACCTTTTTATAACAGAAGCACAAATACGTGCACTACATTGTTCTTTAATTCAGTCATGTGTTGCTGTGTACACAGCCCACATTCACAATAAATATCTTTCTTAATTTCAAATGAAAGTGCTGCATATTTGTGACTCTGTTGTGGTGTCATATATATAAATTAATTGTGGTACAATGATTAGAGAGGCAATTTTTCTGGAGAGGCATTACAGAAACTACCAATGAAAGCATCATATTTTAAGAGAGTGAAAAGAAGTATGCTTAGTAGTATGTTCTTTTTGATTCAGTGTTTGTCTTCCAAACTCACATTGTATCATACTAAAAATAATGTGTTACAATAAAAAGACTTCAGGACTTCTTGAGCTTTTTAAAATTTATTTTAGAGAAATAAATATAATTAAGATTGATTCTTTAATGACTACTACTTTAGAGAAGCTACTATTCCTTAATGTTATTGCAACATTTCAAAAGAGCATTTTATGAGAGGGCAATAAAACCATTTTGTGCATTGTTCACATAAGAACTCCTCATGAAATCTTCCCAGAAAGAGTTAACCATAGAAAACCTTTCCCAGAGGACACTGAAGTGTTGGTTACAGATGGCTTTTAACAGATGGTTATTAAAAATATTTTTTCAAATAATTACTCTGTGTTTTCTGCATGGAGAATGCCAAAGAAGGCTACAATGTAGTCTATCATTATAGCAGCATCAATTTGAAGAAATTTTTTATGTTGCAGAACAGCTCCTTATCCTTTTTGAAATGACTCATAAACTTTGAGACTTGCGATGCCTTTACAATTCTAGGGTGTGGGGTTTCTCAGAAAAGATGCCAGAGGAACACACAGTTGTGGAGGGAAAGATAGAGCTCAAAGGTGACTGATAAACTCTTCACTGCCTGTGTGCCTGGGCTTTCTGGTGAATGGTAATCACTGTAGGGCTTTCTGTGGCCACTTTGGTTAGGTTTTGTTCCATCTCTTGTCAAAGCAGAAAGAGAAATAAGCCTGTTTACACTGAATAACAATTAAAAAAAAAATCTATAGAGAAAAAAAATCAAACACCACTAATTTCTCTTTCAACAGGAAATTTTCTCATTGCCCATTTCCAGAAAGGCACAGCAATCCCACCCTTCCATAGTACTAACTACCATGTCATATTGTCTTCTTTTCGCTACATCTAATTTCATATTGCCACAAAGTGCTGCAGAACTGCAAGATTTTTTTTCTTTTTTTTTTTTTTTCTTTTTCCCTTGAGTCTTGAGAAGAACAGAATTTGTTACCACTTTTTGAAAACTGAAGGCAGTCAGTCATTCTGTCCATACTGGCTGTCCTGCAGACAAGCCATGTTCTGCCCATTGTGGTTCATGGCATTCTGAACAGTTGTGTCCAATATCCTTTTTATCCCTGTTTGTGTATAGCCATGTAATGGATAATTCAAATTAGAAACCACAAGGTTCTAATATTAAAGAGCTTTTTTATTTTAGAACATTCAATAGTAATTTTACTACATAACTCAAAAAGGCAATGTGAATTCTGTTGAAAATTCCTTCCAAAATAATGACCTTTAAATAATCTACCAGGCGACAGTTGATCTCCTCTGTTGACAAGGCTTCAAGGGCTTTTCTTGATACGATTCCACTTCAAAGCAGGCAGTCTGAGTTGCACACAAAGAGAGCGTACACTCTTTTAGCTTACGGTGCAATCTGGCTTGAAATTGCTCGGCTCTGTATTGAACTTTTACTAAATTTCTGCTCTAGTTACTGCAAGCATAGCAGTCATCACATCAGAGGTATGAAGAGCACTAACCAATGTGCCATATAATAAACATCGTAGGCAGTTATCGCGGGATGGCACATTTGATTTGATGTGCCAATCAAACAGGTGTTAACATTGCATAAAATGGCAATATAAATTAGCCAAGACAAGTACTTTAAAATCTTGTTTTCTTATGAAAAATAATTGATGTCTAATAAGGCATCAATATCTGTCAGTAACTGAATAGATTCATTGTTACCGTAATGTTTTCTATTCAGGAAAGATGTTAAAATGGAGGATGATGGTAAAGTATGAATTTCAAGGAACATTATGCAACATAGAGAGGTTGTGGAGTCTCCTTCTCTGGAGATATTCAAGACCCGCCTGGACGGGGTCCTGTGCGGCCTGCTGTAGGTGACCCTGCTTCGGCAGGGGTTTGGACTAGATGATCCACAGAGGTCCCTTCCAACCCCTACTATTCTGTGATTCTGTGATTCTGTGATAGGATAAATTCAGAGAAGCCCAAGATAGTCTCATGTTTATTGGCTAAGTTTACTCAAATCATGGTGCATTTCTAGTCACACTGAAATGTATGAGAGGTCCTAATTTACCACACCTCAAATCAACTGAAAAACTACACATTGGGAAGAGGATTTTCACTGTTCCAAATCATTATGATTTTACCTCTGTTCACCATTCCACTGCAATGCGAAGCAATGCTTTCTTAACAATGAACAAGCGTCTATAACAGTTGTGGGGGAAAAGAAATTAAAAGGAGTTCAGTGTGGACATCTGAAGGAGAGGTGAACACTTAACTGTCATGTACATAGCATCTGAAAGTATCATTTTGGCCAATCTCAAACTTTTGTGAAAAAACAGTAGAAGTCAAAATCGCGTTTAGAGCTTTGAAGCACCTAATGATAAACAAAACATTTGTAACGTAAGCGTTTGCTAAGATTACAATGTATGTCTGTGCTATCTCATTACAGATAATAATAATGGTACTATATTAATAGAAGATTTAGAAATGAATTTAAATCATTTCGGAAGACAGAAAAAAATCACCATTTATAAAAATGGACAACGTATAAACAGCATTTGTTACTACCTGCTTTATTCCTGCTTTAATGTAGAAAACTTGTGTATGTCATTACAGATTGAACTGTTTGAAGGTCTGTAAATATGTTGGAAACTTACCATGTTATTCACAGAGATGAAACTGTTTTGTATCAGAAACTCCAGTAAGCTTTTTTGGCTCTAGTAAACATCATTCCTGCTTGAATGAGCTCCATTTGCTTTCAGTAAATATTCATTCATGTATGGCACTGTAGGGAAGGCCCAGAAATTTTCTAGAAATTCACCACTGCATGTTTTAAATTCAGTCTTCCTGTCAATAGTTGAATAAAGAAAGGTATTAAAAGTGAAACATTGGTTTCTATTTAAATTCTCTAGACAGCTGAGTCTCTCTTTCTGCAAAAGTCTATAGAAATTGATTTGCTAAGGCTGTCCAGCAAATGGTTGCATGTGAAGATGAAGTCAAGTTATCAAATTGTGCTGTTTTTCTGCAGTTTACAAAGCCTTAATCTGAAACTCTTCCAATTTAAATAATTCTGTGAATCCATTGACAAGGATGTTTGTTAGCACTGCAGTTTTTTAGAAGAATTTTAGAGCTATTCCACTGGGTCTGAGTCTCTGCTGGTGAACTCGGAACAGAATAACCTGCATAGCAATGCATGGTTTAAAAAAAAAAACACATTAATTTTTATTTCTATATTTGCTTATTTTAACAGCTTGATTAACCATTAAAACACTACATCTGCATATGTCTATTAGGGTTCGCCAATCTCTATTTTATCTATCTGCCTGTTACTATGAGATTTAAGTACAGATTATAAACATTCTTTTTGAATTAAGAAAGACTTTATTTTTTCCAAAAAGCTTTTAATCACTTATGTAAATTTAAGCAAGTTAACTCCCAATATCAGTGTAAACCTGAACTGTCTGGTCCAGTCATTCTCATGATATCCACCCACATCAAATACACCAGCTTAAATCTGCTGAATGCCCATGGGCAGCAAAAAACAGAACTGTCTTCTGCTCCAGCAGTGCTCCTTTCCTCTCACTTTTCCCCGTAAAACAATAAACGTTTACAATGAAAAATAAAAGTTAAAACATCAGAAACAAACACAGTGCAGAACGTATCTTTTTCCATGGAAGATGCAGCGACACTCACAGTGCTTACTGTGTTCTCAGTAATTGCCTCACACACTTCCACGAGACTGCAGGGCAAGTAATATACTCAAAAATGCAAACTGGGGGTCTTCATTCATCACGTGAGCATCTGTGGCTGTTGTAGTCCTCAGTGCCTTTACAAATCCACCTGTCACACCTTTGAGGCTGACCAAGCCATTCTGAAATATGAATCTGCACTCGATCCAGTCCAACATGGCAGCCCTTAGAAATAAGAGTGGTACAAAAATTACTAGAAGACTAAATCAAACATTCCATTTCAGGAGTAATACCAAAGTGTATGATTATGTCCATCAAGTTTGCTAAGTCAGATTTTATATTCTTATTTAAACAAGAAAAACCATTTAAATGGATGGTCTAGTATCACCCTGAATAACTTGTGACTGCTTTGGATACTCACCAAAATTTTTGAAACAGATTCTCCACAGACTTATGTTTAAGAACTTGACCATGTAATCAGAAATCAGTAACCATGAGAAGAATGGGCCATGATGAGAAAAAGAAGATATGGATATTTTTGTCAAGTGACTAACCTGGTATTTGAGATTTTTTGGAGACAACTTTTTGATATTATGAGAGAAAAGAAGACAGCACTGACGAAATGAAGATAATTTGGAGGGAAAAAAGAGATGATACATGAGAAAAAAACAGGGGAGGATGGGGGAAGAACAATGTTTCACAGAACATGTTAGAGAAACCACCTTCGCTTTTTTTTTAATTAAAATATATTTTTTCTAATACCCTCAACCATTTTGTGTATTATTTAAATGATGTTTATTGTTGGCCTTAATAAACTCCAATATGTCTCTTTCATTGAAATAAACTCAAAAAAACTAAAAAAAAATTAAATTTTAACACAAAAGTCACATTTAGCATAATCATCTTCTTTCTAAGTCTTCATAGCATACACTATTCTGCTTATTTAAGGAAAATATTATCTTCACCTTTGCACTTTTGGTATATGTAGACATAATAAATACAACATATTTCGAGAAATTGAAAGAGTTCCCATCTGAAGGTAGAACATTAGACGATTTACTAATATAAAACTTCTGGAGCATGCATACTGACTCTATTGAATCTCTCAATATCTAATATTCTTCATAAAACAATCTACCTTCATCCTTTCATTGGGTTTCAACTGTTCGGTATTCAACACTTTGATAATAGTTTCCAAATGATTTCCCAAAAACTCAACATACTTTCTCAGAGAAAGTCTTACATTGAGTTCAGATAACTTTATCCACTGAAATAAATTTTAAGAGAATTATGTAAGAATCATTGTTAAACACATGCTATGATAATAACATAAAATGTTTGCTTCCCATTTTTGTTTTGTCAGGATGTATTTTTAACTGTGTATATTACACATACATTATAAACAAGCAAGACCTAAGCATTAAAAAGTTGTCTAGCAGATTCTGAAAGAAATGTGTTTTTACATATATATGAAATATCTTCTGTATTGTCGCAAGGTGTACATCCCTTTGTCTTTCCTAACTTTATCAAGTTAAAGATATTTTTAAAAAGTGACTGAAGAATAATGACTTAAAGCATGAAATTAACCTGGTATTTGTAATGTAAGGGATTATGAAAACTTTTCCAGTGTAAACCCCAGTGATCTGGGGAGACAAATGTTACCATTTCCATGAATCCAAGACTGACAAAGTGAAATAGCTCCTGTAAGATTAAAATTCTTTAGGCAAATAAAGAATCTCAGTTAACAGCTTCTGTTGCATGACCTTCATGAACAAATGAAAACTCGCTGTCTAGTAACCTTATGATGATATGCACTGTATAAATTAAGAAAAAGCTATAAGCATATATTCTTTCTCTATAGAGACGGAAAAGCGCAGAGAAAAAGAAGGGCCTTCCACTCCTAATATACGGATTATCTACCACACACAGTAATGTGAATCAAGGTGCAGTAGATGTGGCCAGTTGGAAGATTAGCTTCAAAAGTGCACCTCTAAAATGTTAATATGGAGGCACCTTGGAGATAGCCGCAGTTCTTTGCCTCACCCTGTCCAGATTCTTCACTTTTTCATGCGATACTTTTGGATCAGGATCTCAGAGAGCCTCTGTTGCCATTGCCAATGTCTTTTCCACAGCTCCAAGCTCCAAGAGCTCCTATTTGTCATTCTAGGATCTTCACACGGCTTTGAAGTCTTTCTTCTGCCATCTTCCCTGCAGTTTAGAGTTTGCCAGTAGCACTGTACCACACACTAATTAGCTTTGCCATGTGACAAATGAATCCAATAAACAGATTTCTTAAGGGATGGTCTCTGCTCACAAGCTGAATGTCTGTGGTAGTCTATGCTGGGTCCATGCCAAGTTAGCTTGTTTCTGACTTAAATTTCCTCCAAATAAAACAGTTCAGATGCATTTTTTTGGAGACAGAAGAACTTTGTAAATTACTGTTCAGTCAATCTTAGGCTGGCTGGAGAAACAACTGCCACTTTCCTTTCTATCAAAAATTCAATTATACTTGTAAAGATCAGATCTAATCTGTTGCTCTGTCAGTCACTCCAGCCTTGTCTTTCATCAAAGCATTTGTAAACAACACATTAATACTGAGAGTGCAGCCTAGACATGCCTACTGTTTCTCCTCTTTTTCGCTCAGGAGTTTCTTTTGTGTCTCCATCTTGGCCTATTATTTCCTTAAATATGGAAGTTTTCTCATTTCTTTCACTGGCATCTTACCGTTCATCTCAGTCCCTTTTTCCTTCTTTGGGACTGGGAGCAGATGGTTGTCCTAACTGTGCATCTCAAGCCAGCCCAGGTCCCTAATGTTACACCTGACTGTTGGTCCAAAAATTAGAAACCTGATTGCTGAAGTGGTTAAGCTCTGAACTCCTGGGTAATACAATGCCATAATATGATGTCTATTTGATAATAAAACATTAAAACCTGCATTAATCTTAAAGTATGAACCTGTTTGTCTAGGTTGAAAATATTTTTTCAACTTCTATTTGAATAAGCATATTTGAAAGCTGTAACACACTTTGGGTTTTTTTGCTTTTTTTTGTATCCCCCCCTTCCCCGCAGTTAAATATATTGGAACTCCTTCCTATTCAGTAAGGATTTAGTTTCAAAAATTAAAAAAGATATCTATAGGTAGAGTCTCGATCAAAAAACATTTATTGCTTATTATGACATAGTGAGCAGCAAATAGCAGTTCTGCTTTCACAATATGAATCACTACGGAACAAAAAAACAAGAAGAGTTAACGCAGTGGTTGAAAATGGGGCAAAACCATGTATATGACAGAATTTTAAGAATTTTGATAAAATAATCCTTTAAGTGGCTGTTTATTTACCGAAGTTATTTACTCATTAGCTTCTCCATTCCCTCTATTCCCTAGTTTTCTTGGGGAAAAGAAATGACATCCCTCTTGGCTTTCTTATATTCTCTGGTGCTTTGTTTCCTTGGAAACAATATCCATTAACGTTCTCCCTTTCCTCTTTTGTTGACGTTTTCTGGATACAGTGAGTATCCTAGACATTTCTGCATCAGAATGTACCAGAGAATGAAGAAAAGGCTGCAAAATAGAAAATCAGAACCTTTGTTAATGATACAAGGCATAGCTAAAAAGGAAACTCAACAGAAAACACTGCTGTTCTTAATGTTTTCACATAAGCTACACAGTCAGGAAAGTGTTCAGAGGAGAAAAAGTGTATGTGTGGGGAGGGGGGTCAGACAACCTCTCTGCAAATACCTGTATTTAACAGGTCACTAGGTTTCAGATGACACTGCTGTTCCACAGTGACACAGCTGAAGTAGTTTTTCCGTTACTGTTGGCAGTAAAACAAAATTGCATCCCACAAAGAATAATATGCATGTAATTGAAACTACAGATGTGTGAACTATTTGAATCTAAGTTCTGCTGGCTAAGAAGAAGTTTTTTCTGAACTGGTTTGGGACTATCTTGAAGACTTTTTTAGCAATTAGTAAATGTCTTTTTTTTTTTTTTTTCTCTTTTCCTTTCGTCAAATTGACATATAGGGTTGGATTATTCTGCCCAAATTGAGATATTTGACTTTGAATTACAGAAGTCTGAGCTGGTAACATGCTTAAAATCACAGGCAAGAAAGAGAAACTTGCAGAGGGTGATTAATTTTATCCCAAAATACATATCTAACATGAGCCAAGATGGGCCTTCTGGATGACTACATTGTTCTCCATTGACTAAAAAGGAAACAAGGGTAAATTCCAATTTAGTCATATAATTTTAGATGTGTAAAGGTAAGTGAGACGGAACATATTTGTACTTCCTAGTATTTTATATTATTTAGAACTTCTGCTTTTATTTCATATACCCTTAGAACCATAGAATCATAGAACACTTTGGGTTGGAAGGGACCTTTAGAGGTCATCTAGCCCAACCCCCCTGCAGTGAACAGGGACATCTTCAACTGGACCAGGCTGCTCAGAGCCCTGTTCAAGCTGGCCTTGAATGTTTCCAGGGATGGGGCCTCCACTACCTCTTTGGACAACCTGTTCCGGTGTTTCACCACCCTCATGGAAAAAAATTTCTTCCTTATATCTAGTCTAAATCTACTCTCCCTTAGTTGAAAGCCATTACTCCTTGTCCTGTCACAACAGGCCTTGCTAAAGTTTGTTCCCATCTTTCCTGCAGGCCCCCTTCAGGTACTGGAAGGCTGCTATAAGGTCTTTCCTGCAGCCTTCTCTTCTCCAGGCTGAACAGCCCCAACTCTCTCAGCCTTTCCTCGTAGGAGAGCTGCTCCAGTCTTCTGATCATTTTTGTGGCCTTCCTCTGGACCCGCTCCAACAGCTCCATGCCCTTCTCGTGCTGAGGGCTCCAGAGCTGGACTCCGGACTCCAGGTTGTACTTCCATTATTATTTTTATTTAAGGTCATGGAAGACAGCTGTGGCATCAGTGGTGCTTTTTGTATAAAAGCATTCACTCACAAGGTGAGAAACCCAGGTTTAATATTTTCTAAGCCTGAAACTGTTCAAGTTCGTATCTTTTCACCTCTTGGATTATCAGTTCAGCAGAGGTATTTATTATTTTTCTTCTGACTGCAGCTATGTCACTGCACAGGTGATGCAAGATGCATGGGTCCAGAAGAAGGGAGAAAAATTAAGGGGCTATTTCCAAGGCATCTTCTATATTTTATTTACTGATTTCTTTAATGTGGAATAAATAAGCATTCCTTGTTTTCCCTCATGTAGGGTGCTACATGGTGGGAAATGCACTTAGTCTGTACATTCAGATAGTGAGGCTGGTCAGACGGTCACCATTGCCACATATGAAGGACCCTGCAGCGTATGTTTCAGTTTTATTCAAGTTCATGAGACATCCACTCTCTCTACCTGTGCATTTATATACATCACTGACTCAGACAGCAAGTTAATTTGTTTAGCTTGTTCCGCTCCCCACACAGTTGACACCAATTTTGTTTTCCTATAAGGCCTCTCCATAGTTTTGGAAGAATTTAGTCCAGTTCTTTAGGTATGTCTAATCTCTGAGGAGCTCCATAGACTGAAGCAGCATTTGTGCTCCTAGTCCTTTGTAGAATAAACACAGCGAAACTGAATAGAAACACTACGTGTTTAGAGCATCAGTAGCACTGTGGAACATGTTTGAGCAGGAGGGTTTAATGTGAAAGGGTAAAGACCATTTATTTGTGAGGCAAATACAAGAAGAACAATCCACTTCTATTGTGAGATTAGTGAAAGAAAACGACAGATGTTAAAAGACATTATTAAGAAAAATTATTCTGTATTAAAGAGTCCAAGTTTGCACCACTAGAGTATAATATTACATTTGGATAAAAGTAGAGTCAATGAAGAACAGCAAATTGTACTTCAAAATAGGGTAGAGTAAGAACAAATGCTTATATTTGCATGATTTTCTGACTGAATTAGATGTGTACGTCAGGCTGTATGAAAGCATGTCATAAGCTAAGAATGCCTTGTTTTTTTATAGTACTTGTGTTCATAATAAACTCAGGAAGGTTCCACTGGTTACATTTTTAAACACCTCCTAAAAAGGAGTAAATCTGTCATATTTTTTCCTTCCTGCAATGAAGATTAAAAATAAATTACTGAGACGTTGTGTCACTGAAGCTTCCTTGTATTTTAGATGACATTACCCAACAATAAACCATTCTTGATTAACAATCAGGTAGTGAATATTACATAATATGAAGAGAGTTATCAAGTCTGCCATGCAGAAGATGTGTAAGATACACACCTTTTATTTTTCAAAGCAAATTCTCAAATTTGTGATGAAATTCTGGTGAAAAAATTCTCTGATTTCCAGGTTCTCTTTAGTATTTCACAGATAATTATACTCTGTCTTTCACAGTTTTCATTTAAATGGCTGCTTTTCTTTCACATGCTGAAGTTAAGACTACATTTCTCTGGGAAAATAAAAATTTCCTAGGGGTCTTGGCTCAGAATTTGGGCCTTGTTGTGTTTCACGAGACATCTACATAGTGAAACATGGTCCTTACCAATATTATAAATATTAGAGATAAAAACAACAGAAGAAAAGATATGAAGATGAAATTACTCCCAGGAATGAAGCTGAGATTCTGAGGTGTGCAGAGAATGTGCAAGGAGCAGTGACTAAGACAGTGGGCCTTTCCCTGCTTTTGTCTTTGACCTAATTTAAGGGGGAGCTGTAGTTCCAGTGGCATCCATAATAGGCCCTGTTGGATGACGGAACATTTTAAAATGTCCACAGAGTTCAACATTTTAGCCCTGTCTCAAGCTGCCCCCTCTCTAACCCCCTGCTCCAGAATGACTCTTCTCAGCCTCTGACTTTCACATGTTCCACACCTGCAACAGCTGGGATTTTGGGGTCTCCTATACATCAGTCTTCCCTTTTCCCTGTATGCAAAGGGGTAAGCAGAAGTCACAGTCCTACCCAAAACTTACACAGCCAGTATAATTCCTTGTTCCCAGCTGCTTTGGTCTTTTAGGTAGTGGTTGTGTCCTGTGCCAATAAAGCAATAACCACAGCCAAGGCCTTTACTGATACAAAGAGAAAAATGGAAATAATTTCTGGTTCTCTTCTAATAGAAATAAGTTTTTCAAAGTTTTCACTCCAACAACTGTACTACAAATGAAAAAAAAGTTTCCACTATCTAGGAGGCATAAAATCACAGGGGTTAGAAATGGAAAATTAAGATGGAAATATGTATTAGATCATCCACTTCTCTCTTCAGTCAGCACAATCAATTTCCTCTATATTATCCTGTCTAGGACTTTGCTCAGTTCCAAATAATTAGGTTTTTACCATATCCCTAAGTTGGTAGTTCTAAAGATAAATTAAACTGAATATTGGTTATATTTCTGTATTTTTGTTGTTGTTCTGGTTGCTCTTGCCCTGTTTCCTGGGTTTATGCCTGATTATTACAGTAGAAATCATCTGACAGGAATGTTGGATTTCTATCTGAAGTTTGCCTGTAAGAGACTTTCTCTTTTTATCTTCAGTCTTGGCATTGGACATATTTTGCATAGGTAGCTCCTCTGCTGCCATAATTGCAGCTTCAATTTAAATATCTCTTTCTGTATGCACTTTAATTGCTTTGCCTAATTTTGCAGCATGCTCATCTGTGTTGCAAATATGCAGACATTGCCATATGTAGCACACTTATTTTTGAGATGTTGAGTGCCGTAATTCCCAGATTTCTTTGCCTTAGTTTACTGTTTACTGGTTCTCGCAGGATTTTTTATTTTTGTTTTCAAATTAGATGCTCTTACTGGGAGCAGGAATTTCGGGGTTTTTTCAAGTGATAACCATGCCTTATGCCTTTTTATTTTTTTTTCACTGTTGGTTTCTAACTTAACAACTTGTACAAAGTTACTGATTTTTTGCTCTTTAGTTTATGTGGAGGTTGATCACACTACAGTCATTACTTCAGAATAGTTCTTTACTAATACAACTAATCTTTTATGAGAGAGTACCTGTATAATTCTCAAAACTGAGAAACAGTATATTCAGCTTTTGTGACTTCAGATGTTTTTCGTGATTTTTCTATTCTAAAAAGCACCAATCATTTTTGTGCTTGTTCTTCAGTTCACAACTTCCCTCTTTCTGCTTTCTTTATCCCTTATAGATCCCACCATTGTATACATGATACTAGATGTACAAAGACTTCTGTTAATACACAGAAATTTTCTTCTGCTGAAATCACATACAGATTCTGAGCCACTTTTGGAAAGAGTGATTCTCTCATGAATTTGTGGTGACCCAGGAGATCACATATTATTTTCAGGATCATGGGGACAGGGTAGAAGGCTTTTACCCCTTCGAATGAAATTTAAAATAATTAATCTGATAGTTGAATAAGCAAACAAGAAAAGGAAATTTTTGTGATGTATGCTTGAACAATGAAACGTCATGTGATAAATTCATGCAGAGATGATCATCCACCAGAAAAGACTGTGAGCATCTCTACATGCTGTAAGTAAATATCTGTAGGAATAAAGTAGTATACAACAGGAATGACGACCAGGCAAATAACTAACAGAGAACCATTCCTCTAGAAGTCAACACAGAAAATTTTATTGACTAAATTATAATGGAATTGCAGTTGAATAATATACAAAGTGTTTAAACGGCAATGGAATAACAAAAAAAAAAAAAATTGGGGGAAAACATCTGACGTAAAAGAGCCAGGAATGATGAGGTAGTTGAGAAAGTTGGATTTCATTGCTACTGAGAAAAAGTTAAGCAACAAGAGCAACCATAAGCTTCTGACTCACCATAAAGAAAAGACAGAATATTTTCATTCTTACAGTAAAGATAAATCTCATGGCCATATATGTTATGTGATATTGGAATTTCCAATATAATGAAGTACAATATCTCCAAACAAGTGCACTGTGACTATCCTGGGAAATACTAAGAACATTTTCTAGGTGAAGTCACTGGAAGGAGTTACACAGGAATCACATGGAAGGTGACCCGATACAATGATTGGAAACAAACTGCTGAAGAGAGGATTTGAGGCAAATTCTAAAATATCGTATTGGCTTTTCATGATCTCTTATACGTATGTGAAGTCGAACTCTTTTGAAGAAGCACTGCCAAGGCTTTCTCGCACAGGCCCTACTTTGACAGATTTCTGTTCTTAAATGTCTGATCTTATTTAAAGATTCCATTTCTAAAAACAGCAGCAACAAACCACAGAATCACAGAATCACTGAATCACAGAATGTTCGGGGTTGGAAGGGACCTCTGTGGGTCATCGAGTCCAGCCCTCCTGCTGAAGCAGGGTCACCTACAGTAGGCTGCACAGGACCTTGTCCAGGTGGGTCTTGAATATCTCCAGAGAAGGAGACTCCACAACCTCTCTGGGCAGTTGCTCCAGTGCTCCGTCACCCTCAGAGGGAAGAAGTTCTTCCTCATGTTCAGACGGAACTTCCTGTGCTTCAGTTTGTGCCCATTGCACCTTGTTCTGTTGCTCGGCACCACTGAAAAGAGTCTGGCCCCATCCTCCTGACACCTACCCTTTAGATATTTATAAGCATTTATTAGGTCCCCTTGCAGCCTTCTCTTCTTCAGGCTGAACAAACCCAGCTCCCTCAGTCTTTCCTCGTAGGAGAGACGCTCCAGTCCCCTCATCATCCTCGTAGCCCTCCACTGGACTCTCTCCAGTAGCTCCTCATCTTTCTTGAAGTGGGGAGCCTAGAACTGGACAGAGTACTCCAGATGGAGCCTCACTAGGGCAGTGTAGAAGGGAAGGAGAATCTCCCTCGACCTACTGGCCACACTCCTCCTAATGCATCCCAGGATCCCATTAACCAAGAACAGAAATTTTCTGGTAGCAAAAGGAAGTGCTGAAAACTAACATGTGCAGTCATTTACTGTAGGAGATTGCTCATGTTCAAGAAGCTTTCTATGAATGTGAATTTTCTAGATGTGACAGTGCAAATGAATTCTTGTGAAGGATCTGTTCTCATTTGGAGCTTCATTTAAAGTTTCACTCATTTTGTATGTCTCAGGCAATCTGCAAACAGAAATACTGTATACAACGATGGAAGTCTGGATTTCTGGTTCGTAATTTTGACCACACTCTCCTGTTCTCATGAAATTTTTAGAGGTTATTTTTTTCATTATTATTTTTTATAATATTCTCTAAAAGATTCTTCTAGTTTGATATGACACGGTAAAACCTGCTTGATTTATAAATGAATGGTCAACAAATGTGAGTCTTCTGTTACTATTTTGGCATACAAAATACTTATGAGTTAACTTTTCACACCAGTCCACACATCTCTGAAAATCTGTGTTACTTCAGGCTTATATGACACAGAAAAAAATTTAGGGGATATTCTGAAAAATTAATTTAAACAGTCCTTTGTTAAAATACAAGGTAGAAAGACCAATACTGGGGATACTCAACAGATCAAAAGTTGTTGAGCACACAGACTTTAAATTTATTAGAATTAAACATTAATCACTTTCAACACAACTTTTAGTGCACCTTTTGGTCTTCCACGTGGCAAAACATGAAGTTCAGGAAATGGTCTAGATTCCTATAATAAAATTTTCACATCAACTTCTTCTGCCATTATATCCTGCTTTAAGGCTGACAAAGCAGTTCTTCAGCTTTTGAGCAATAACCGTTCTTGGTTTAAAAGACAGAACTGTTAAATTACCTTCAGTAACTGAAAAGGAAGAACACGTGAGTTATAGGAATTCTAAGCAAAAAAAAAAAGTTACATGATCACATGCAGTAAAATAAACTTACTTTGTAAATACCACATGTGTGAGTTCTGTTGACCCTAACTTTTGCTGAGTTAGCGTGACAGCTACAGGGCCACAACTCTATAGCTAGACAGATGCACAACTATCTGTACTATCTAGGACTGCAAAAATCTATAGTAATATGCTAACTTTTAGAGCACAGTAGCTTCTGTCCTATTATCTAATCAAAATTTTCTGACATTTTTAAAAATTAAATTATTGCTCATATCCTGTTATTGTTAATCAGATCATTTCAGTGTTACTACATTCCAAGTAATTTGCTTGAGTTATGATACATTGCTAACAGAGTACTTCAGAATATTAGCTACATAAAAATGATAACATATACATTCTAATGCCTGCTGAAAAATTAAATGAAGGTAAAATAAAATATTTTTATTCTTAAAGATGTGATTTCTATTTTGGCGTGTACTTGGGAAATCTGAATCCGTGCAAAGATCTGAATACCCTGTATTTTTGAATTAGTTCATATATGCTGAAAACAGGAACCCACCCCCAGAATTGTACGACTGAAAGAGACCTTCTGTATCATTGACTGTACTATCCTCTGTCACTGTCAGAGGTGCTTGTTATTACTGACATCTATTGCACTGTACTTAGCCATTTATATCTTCAGAATTTTTCTCTAGCTTCCACCTCAAATTTGTGATAGAAAGAGTAGGAACCATTTCTTAAGATAAACTGTAGACTACCATGTCAGATAGGTACATGCGTAAGACACACGCTGTTCATGCTAAAAGAGTACTGACTACTGCATAACACTAAAACATTTTCGTTCAAGATGTATTTGCCTCTTGAGTATGATCATTCATTAACTACTTGGTTGACAGCTTGATAAGAAATTTTTCATGTCAGCTACAACTGATGTTCTGCATTTAAATCAATGTGTTTTCATCAGTTCACTGATAATCTGGGTATAAGTGTGATCGATATAGAAGGACTTGGAGAAATCCATCCGAGGTCATTCATGTCAATAAGTATAGCTTGCTAGAAATATCATTTCTATTATAAATTTAAAGGCTTATAATGACTGTTTTTAGCAAAGTTTTGTCTTGACTTGACAAGTATGGGAGAAAATACACCTCTTCCTTGTATCGTTGCTTAAAATTGCACTGCATTTACAAATATATTTCCATACTCATTCAGGAAGGAGTGTTTGCAGATGAAGTTGTGTATTGTTTACAAGGCATGTATAGCATATACTGCTTTAATTTTAATTTCTCATTCCCCAGAACAAGTGGGCACACATATTCCAAACTGCTTTAATTTTTGTAGGAAAAGAAAAATACAAAAAATAGGGATGCATTTAATATAATGTGAGGATGAAGCTCTTGGCTGGCCCTACAAGCAAGGAAAGCAGATCTTCAAGTGATGTTATTTTCCTTACACTTGCACTCATATTTTTTTATAAACAAAGAAAGCTAACAATACTACCTTTGAAAATAATTAACTTCTGGAGTAAAGAAAGAAAGCAGGCATCAAATTTCCTTCTTTTTTCATAAGCTAAGAAAAAAGAAAAAGGAGGAAGATTAAATAAAAGGTTAAAATCCATCATTTAAAAAAAAATAAATCCACATTATACTTACTATCAATGAAAGCTGATCTGAGGAAGCTAAGATGACTGGCAGCTTATGAATTTGGATTCCAACATCTTGGCTCCCAGTATTTCTCCAGGCTTTCCCATATGCTCAAAATTCATACTCTACTTTCCTTCCACCTTTTAGGTACAGCGCTAGTTCAGCATGCCTGCTTTCTTACTCTTTTTTTTACAAGAACCCTAGGGACTTACATATGTAAATTAGATATTAGTAGAAGTCACCATTTGGAACATCTAGTCAGACTACCTGCTTATTGGAAACATTAGCATCAAGCTCTGAATCTGTAAGAAGATTTTCGTACAGCTTTTAAAAAAGTATTTAACCTCATCTTAAAGTCTTTCAATATAGTAAATCACTGTACCAACGAATCTATTGACCATGATGACATCTTATTTTAAGATTTCTCTGAGTCATCCTTTATCTGATGATAATCATGAGAAATAATAAATATTGGTACCACATATTGCAAAGTGATTTAGAAGACAAGCTTACACTTTTCAAGTGTTTTTGACCTCATGTGAACCTCAAGGAAAATATTACTTTAGTAGAGTGACAGCTCTTTGCCACCCAGTAATCATGTTTATTGACTTTGCTTTTGTCTTCAAAAGGCTTTATTGAAACTACATTAGAAAAAAGATGTTATCTGTATTACACAATTTTCCTCATGTTTAAAACCTTCCCCCACTCCCCCCCCGAAATTTGTGTGGTTTTGGGAGTAAGAGATTTCACCTCACTCTTCATTTCACTAGCTGAGTTTCAACAATTTTTTTTCTGAAGACTGAAGCTGTTTCTGATCCACATCTTTAATAAAAAGAACCAGTAAACTTCAGCTTCAAGCACAGGGTAGATTGGTCTTTCATACCAAATGTTCACACACCAATCACACATGAAGGGAGCACACCATATTTTTCCTTCGCTGGGAGTGCAGACTGTGATCTTTAAGATACTTAGTTAATTGATTCCTAATTTTCTTGCAGGAAAATTCTGAAAATCTTGCTTTACAGCAATAGCAAACTGATTTAAAATAAAAATATAATTATATGTATTTATATGTTTCAATATCATTAGCCACACTAAAAAAATATACAGTAGAATTGTACATGATTTTTGGTTGTGGATTTTTGGTTATTTTTTAAAGCCTTAAGCATCTCTTACATATTCCCTTGATGGCAGTTGCAAAGAGCTAATGAACTGTCAGGGCTTTTGTCAGACTTCAGTCACAGATTGCTTTAAGACCTCTAGACTTAACACTCATCAAATTGACCCTCATCCCTTCCTCTCATTTTTCCTTCAAGTAATGTTTTACAACAGAAAAAACCCTGTCATTTTGATTAGTGTACCCCTGGGTAGCAGGGGTGTGGGTGTCTCTGCAAGTCAAAGCAGATGAACCCAGGTGAATCCTACAGGGGCATAGGCACCACGCAAGCACAGTCTCCCAGCAATGTCTGGGCTTCAGCAGTTGAACATATTTCTAACTAGCAGTGTCTGTCATGGAAATTGTTCAGTTGCTCACCCCTTACAAGCATGATTTTCTAAATGCCTTTTGTGTCTAAATGTTAATTCAGATGCCTTAAGAGGCATTATTTAACTCGCTTGCATGAATGTAGCTCATGTCCATTTATTGAACAGGACTTCAGCAGCCAAGACCATTCAAGATAAGTGGGCATGGTAACAACAGCTGTCAAAGTCTGCCTGTGCTTACCTGTGCAGTGGTATACTCACTGCAGACAGTGCATATTCACGCTTTCCTGTCTTTCTTTTTCTAGCTGACTTAAAGGACCTAGCTGAATATTATATTGCGGGAGATTATTAAAGGAAAATTTCCACTTATTTTTAGTAGTATTTATAGTGATTTAATGCATCTCATACAGAGATGCCTTAAGAAAGTATCTGGGGATCTCTAAAATTGCAGTATATTTGGGAAACATAAAAAAGACCTCTTCATAAGGTCTTTATGAAGGTCTATATATATAACGTCTATACTTAAATTGTTTTTCCGGGTCATTAGGCTTACCAAAAACCTATAAGAAAAGAAGTTGGTTTTACTTCACATCTAAGCGAAACATTCTTGTCTTTTAAAACCACTTTTCTCTTCTGCTCATTTTCACTATTTACTGCTTCACTAAGTTTATAAATTCATTAGCCCTGGTTATTATTTTTTTTCTCCTACATAAATTCTTTGTGGGGTTCAGAAATAAGGGAGATGACTGTTACAAGACAAACACACTAAGCTGGCATATGGCTCAGGGCAATTCGTCTACTTTTTTCTGATACTGTAAATCCCTATTTACATCAATTGAAGAAAGTTCAGAAGAGCTGATAATGAAGTCTGCCTTGCTGCAGTCAGTATTGGTTCAAGACACAGCTAGGACTGCTATCTTTCTTCTGCATAACTCACTTCATCAACTTGGCTGGCAGCTAATATTTTCAATGATAAAGAGGTCGAAGAGAAAACTTTTTTCACCAACCTTTTTCACTCTTCTAAATTAATCTTTTCACTTTCATTTGTCTGTTGCCTTTATTTACCTGTTATTTTTCATTTTCCTATCATGCATCTTGTTTTCTGACTTTCCTCTCAGATCAGCTGCATTTTTTAATAATCCTGAGTTCTGAAGAAGGCAATTCTTTCCATAGTCATCATCTGCCAAAAATGAAGCATACCCTATAAGAACTAGCCCAGCAGTTCCTAATGGTGCAACAGTACATGGTTTACTTTTCTACACATCATTAGTACAGGAGACAGAAAAAAAGGAATAAGGCTTTCTCGAGTAGATTGCTCTTTGAATTACTTTCACTTGCTTTATTTTCTCATAAATGGATACATCTCGGACATCGTAAGGGAAGATATTTTCTAAGTAAAAAGAAGGTAATTGGAATTCTGGAATTACTCTAAAGCATTAACACATCTCTTTGTTATCCTGCTTTGTTGACAGCTACTGAAGATGATGATTGAAAACTTTGTCTACTGCTATAAAGGGATCTCATTACACAAGTAGCATTGAAGTAAACTCATTTTTTCTCAATAGAAGCATTGCTGACTGAGCTAATGAAAATATTGTTCTCCATCATATCAAAAAGCTTGTTTCTCAACCTGCACAAAGCCAAATAATAGAAAGGAGCTGAATTTCTTCAGGTTTTCTGATACCAATGGATGCAAATAGAAGCTGAGAGTTTTTTAATCCACTGTGTAAATGGATGTGTTGCTGTAGCAGGATGGTCAAAGGATATCAAGTGTTTTGGAAAAAGTGGTCTCATAAAATGGGCATGTTAACTTCTAATTAGATGGGCTTTATCTCACAACACATTAATTACCACAACAATGACATGTATTGAATTTAATAACAATAAAGCAAAAATTTTTGGTTTTGCTAAAAACTCCTAAACCAATTTATAGTTTCTACTTTGTGATTCGGATGTATATTTTGTTTGAATACAGAATCACAGAATCATAGAATCACTGAATCACAGAATGTTCGGGGTTGGAAGGGACCTCTGTGGGTCATCAGGTCCAACCCCCCTGCTGAAGCAGGGTCACCTACAGCAGGCTGCACAGGACCTTGTCCAGGCAGGTCTTGAATGTCTCCAGAGAAGGAGACTCCACAACCTCCCTGGGCAGTTGTTCCAGTGCTCCGTCACCCTCAGAGGGAAGAAGTTCTTCCTCATGTTCAGACGGAACTTCCTATGCTTCATTTTGTGCCCATTGCACCTCGTCCTGTCACTGGGCACCACTGAAAAGAGCTTGGCCCCATCCTCCTGACACCCACCCTTCAGATATTTATAAGCATTTATTAGGTCCCCTCGCAGCCTTCTCTTCTTCAGGCTGAACAAGCCCAGCTCCC